>JGI24158J21664_10000734_pt1 | contig 32523 bp, 11 predicted proteins | sample Ectturendosymbi3_FD_21664 | JGI IMG/M metagenome (IMG submission 21664)
GCAGCAGGGCTGGCTGAGAACTTGACCCAGGTGGTTTTTCGCCAACCCTTTGTGATTCAACATGTTAGAACACGATTACTAAGCTGCGAAACGTGAAATTTCTTATTTTTTATATTTTTTTATCACTAGATAATCAACTAGTGATCTTTGATGTTATTATATTTCCTCTTGCTGCTTCGTGTTATTTCGTGATTTGAGTCACAAAAATGCATGATTAAACCATACCATTCTTGCAAAAAGCAGTAGGCTACACTGGAACGTTTCATCACAACACTACAGTAGTACGTATCTTTATACAGCACAGGTGTTCAATGACTTTACTTTAGGCAACACATATTCAGTTTTCAAAATTACAGCATAACCTTCGTACAATTCAAACATTTTCGAAATAATAATGAGTCACCCTCGATACTGCTCGCCGAAATAGTCTGTGCAGGTTTAAAGACAGTTAAGACGCCTCTTTCCGATTCTAAATCTTAGTTGCAATAACTAGCTTCTGGGCTGTGTGCAAAGGGTGTTTAACAAAACCTTGCTTTTTCGAAAGAAGATTTCAGTGATACTGATGAACTTCTTCCAGCCTGATTGTTACTACATTAATTTTATTTAAGTTTTGCCGCTTGCATCAAATCTTAGCTTTGAGAGAACCGCATTACCGGGGCAAAGGAAGAGCAAACATCTGCTACTCCAGAAGCATCTGGGTTAGCAATAATTCATGTTTTCGCAGAAATCGCATAATCATAACGTTGTAAATTAAAACCAGCCACTGCAGAAATAAAAGTAACTCATAAAATTTGAAATTTTGAATAAAGTTTTGATTTGTCTATTCCATACGTACACGTGACAAGCGCTGTTTGCGAGAATGACCTTTGTTTGATATCCAAAATAAAGCGAGAACGAATGGAGAACGTTGCGCACAGAAAAAAGACTGCACCACGAATACAAAGTGTCTTATGCGCACGAGGCGTGCAAACGCGCAGTCGTGTAGGTTGCATTTGCGATACGAGCAGGGATTGGTGTGAGTCGTTTGGACGTTCGAAACGTGCGGTCTGAATGAACCTTCTGTCCGGCTTGGAAGGTTCTGCATTACAATAGCTGGTAACTCCTCGATTACGTGAACTTAACTCTTTCTCTACACATACGTATGCTTACTGATGAGCAAACGAGAATCTTGCGTTCCTTTATTTTTAAAATTACGGAGAAAATAATGTGACATACCTGTTTTGAGCTTTCCGCTTAACAATAGCTGCGAGACCATGAGCCAGTCCGCTCGCAGCGTTTCTGAAAGCAGTGCCTCTTTCAAGTGTAGTGAGCTGTGCATCAAAGACGCAGTTATCCTTCAAGCAAATAAGTGCAGCCAAGAAGTATCTTCAGACGCGCAGAACCTCAGTACATTTTGCTTACCGCAGTCTTCCTACATCGTTGACGAAGGTACGTTTCTTGTGGCAACCTTTTGATCTGCTTCCTATTGATGCTATGATCAAAGTAATTGGTTGTTTAGTCACTGGTTAGTTTGACGTTTGTGGCTTCATAGTTGCTGTGTCTGTTGTTTCAGTTTTATGCGTTGTGTCGTTACCTACTGCCATTGTTAAGGAAAGAGGCAGGCCTTGTACAAAAACTGAGCTAGGACATTCACCAGTAAGTACTGGTAGCTAGTAGAACAGCTTGAACTGAGATTGTGATTTCCGAACTTCGCACGATCTGGCTTAGTGGTTGACTCATACGATGCACAGAGCTATTGCTCTTAAATGAACAAGAAGCCGACTAAGGGCCAAGGGTTTTAACGTCCTCGATTCTCTAAAGGCCTGAGGAGCGCACATTGTATTTCGCGTATCGAAAGGTTTTCAACTTGCCCAGGTTTAGTGTGGGCAGTTTGATTTGTTAGCTGTCGTGAACGATTTTCAATGGTTAGCGGGCAATGACACAGCCAGGGGGACTTCGGGCGGGAGTCTCCTTGAAAAACTTGCTAGATTGCGAAATCTGGCGTGCACACTCAAATGTAACAAATAGAGATTGCAGTTACTCGGATGAATCTTCAGCTTTCATACTAAGTACGGTAATTTGTTTATCCAGAAAATAAATGCATTCGTTTGGTGATCCAGTTACAGGGGATTCCCCGATTTATGAGAGGATTTTAAGTTTAGCTCTATATTTCCCAAAATCTTGGCTGCACTTCTGGTGGTAAGTTAAAAGCGTTGTGGTCTGGCTGTAGGCCACAGAAAAATTGTTTGCACTTGAACTACCTGCTAGAAAAGTACTTTCGCTGTGTGGTGTATTGAAAATGGAACTTAGGGTAGAATAGAAAATGTCGACCGTAGAATATTTCAAAAACTTAGCAATTCAACTGTACTACACAGTTTTTAAGATTTTCCAATTCAGTTTTATAAGTTACTCTTCCATGCTAGAGTTTACATGAAAAAAGCTTGTGTTTTCTTACCCTGCAAGCCACACACTGCAGCAAAGCTTCAAAATGGGCGATACTTGACTAACCACCTTCATCAGAGGAAACAGATTATATGACTTTAGGTTGCACTGCTGTTTTAAGATCAATGAAATACTAGTACGCGATGAACACGAAGGCGTGTTTTATTAAAAATACAACAGGACACTGTATTTTGTGTACAACAAGCTTGAGTTACATCAACAAAAAAACAAAGTTGCAGCTAAGTCTTGTGACAATCGTGAAATTGTGAAAAAAGTTTGTAGATTAAAAAGAAGTAAATAGTCCGCAAGAAGTTACTTTCTTTGAATAATGTTTTTGCTCCCAGTCCGGCATCAAGCATTTAACGTGTAAACAGTTGATTGGTATCTCTAATTTCAAACGCATGTCGAGCACCTAGTATCTCCTTTTTCTCTGGTCTTGTTTTCATCATTCAACGTGTGCTTGCAGCGCCGCACATTAGCCTACGTGCAATCTTTCACGGTTCGCCCTGATAAGGATCCCAGCTCTGAAATTTAGGGCGATGACACTTTTCACCGTCCTAACGTTTTCAGAAGTTGAATGACGAAATCGGAAAAAGTGTATCTTACCATTTAAATATCAAAACCCTATAACCACATAGAAAGCCTGTGGTGTTTTCTTTGTTTAAATAAATACCGCGAATGCCGACCACGAAATCTATAGCCTACGTCTGCTACTCAAGGTGCAGGTGACCTTGCTGCACCTGCAAGGTGTCATTATTGCTTGATATGTCGAACTTCACAGACCTCATGACCGGTATTACAACCAATATCTTTCTTGTGTTGTTGAAGGACCCTACCTCTAAAGAGGAGTGCATTTTGGATCAAAATGTGATTCCTCGTTACTTTTTCCCTGTAAAGCATGCTTGCACGTGTGTAGCTGTGATGGTCGTGATAAAAATAATTCGTTTGCATTTATAATCCGGTGTTGGTCTAGCAAGGGCAGTGTTAATCAAATGGACTGAAAACGCAGATTTTAAAGACTGATTACACAGACGTTTTTTGATTCCTTTTCACTCCGGTCCATACTTACCGAAACGGGACTCTGTTAGAGCTTCATGCGATAAAAATTTTGTGGCGCAACTCACTAAATCAAAACGTCAGCACAATGTTTGTTTTTAAATTCTGGCAACCACACGAGTTGGCTGAGAAGTCTGAGCTAATATTAGTTAGTTTGATAACACACGACAGTATATCAGGCTAAAACTCGTAGTTTTTACTTTACCGTAAGATCAAGACTGATATTTTGCCGTGTTGATCACATCAACACATCATGCTCGTTCCACTTAAACAGCGCAAGCACATGTAATGCTTTGTGCGAATTAAAAATTCGCTTGAACAAGAACAGCCACGCAACTTTACAATAAGCAGTTCACCACGCTGTTTTTTTCTTTATTCAGTCTGCAAAATTTAGTCATGTTTCATTGTAAAAGAATGTAGATAAAAAAAAGTTATCCGTTGGTTTTTACCAAACACTTCGACAGTAACAAAAAAATGCATGTGCCTTTCGTAGTTTGGTACATTTTTGTTGTGCAAATACCGGGACCATGGCCCTTCTGGCTACGCCTATACTGAAAAACAGGTGTTTTTGCACTTGAAATATTTTAATATACTTGAAAACACCCAAACAAAACATGAAAGAACATGATTTTATTTGAGAGTATCAAAGCATGAGTGACCGCATGGACTGATTGTAATGCCATTTGAAAACATCATAGCGGTTTGCCCACTTAAAGCAAGAATTTGGAAAAGTACAAATTCACAAAAAATGTGAGTTCACGTCGCTTTTCAAGACGCCAAAACCATTATTGGCGTATGAGAATTTTTACATTGTTAAATCAATTTTTAATGAATATTTTGAGCTTGCTGCAAACTCCAGTAACCTACATGAGTTTAAATTCTAGGTTTCTAGAAAGCAATATCACGGCAAAGCTACCTAGTGAATGCCTCTGCTCGTGGCCCTCAGAGAACTGCTCCGTGGCCCCGTTCGAGAAACCCTAGACTATGCTTGCAGCAGACATTGGGCAGTGATGTTTGCCCGCTGTTTATCATGGTCTGCGCGCGAAGCCTGAGCAAAAAGAGCAGGAGACAACGTTGCCTCCCACGCTTGGAACAGCACAAATTTCCTTGGACATCAAAGCGACAGTCCGTGTTTTTTGAATACACAAAAGCGACTCACACTTTGCTCTTAGGCAGATAAAGATATGGTTGATATTCTAAATACCTTAAATGTTTTCAATTAAGCTATAGAAAAATTACTTCAGGTTTTGTGAAATTGCTGTGTTGAAACTAGCGTGCGAACACAAGCGCTTTAAAAAACAGTGCGTAAGTGCTTTGAAGGTCAACTGTTGATGAAACTGAACTGGCTTTAAAATTATTGACGTTGCCACTGCCAGCGTGTTGGTAAAACGAGTGACTAACATTGCACCACGACCACACGTACAGATGGACGTGATTTACCTGAACGCGAGGTTTGCCAACTTCCTAGAAAACATTAATAAAAGGTNGCAACATCAAAAGTAAAAGCTTAAAGTAATTAACAGACAAAAGCAGCAACACATTTCTAGACATAAAAAACACCACGCAGGATTCTTATTCGAGAGCACGCGTACTTGACAGTGAACAATTGCTATGTTTGAAGAGTCGCAGTGCTGGTTGGTTACAACCAATAAGCCAGGTTTGCCATCAATGTGATCAATCAAGGTGGCCACCTTTTTTTGTCGATGTGCTCATGTCAGCTTCGGTCTTTGTGTTTTAGAGAGACGTGCAGTTCTTTTCGATATGCGCTGGTAATGGTGGTCTGTTTGAACATTGGTGCGTTCTTAATTTGACGGTATTTATGCTAAAAGTAAAGATTCTGTTACTCAGCGTTGTCCAGTTTGGTTGATGGCACTTGAAACATGCGCTTCTACACAAGAAATATTTTCAAATGATTTGTAGATTCGTTTTGTTATCAATATGATGTTTTCAGAAAATTGATGTTTTTGCTTTCTTAACACATCATCGAACGTTACCACGCACGCATGTGTGCGATTAGGTTCACGTACTTACTGGTCAATCCAAGGGTTTCTCAACCTCATTTGTGCCTGGTCCGGATGGCTTTTCATAAAAATGGCGTGGTCCCCTGTCTCATTTAGCGTTGGCCACGTTTATTCCGTTTTGTTTTGAATTCCATACGAAGTAATACACNTATTTAACTGCGCTATCATCTTTTGGAATGACANTTATTTTATCGTAAAAACACAATCAGCATTGGACATACCTTTTGAGCGAGCTTCATGGCCATTATAAAAATCAACCTGTGGCCCAGTTGTACGTCATGGCCTACAATCACTGCTTCAAAGTCTGTTTCGACAAGCTATGTCCAACCCGAATGGTTCACTGAGCCAAAAATGATGTCAATATCTTAACCAGGGCCGCACATTGAATGACATTAATGAGGGCCGCACATTGAACAGCTTAAACTGATCTTAGCAAACAAAATTGAGCAAAATCTAATGTACTGAAAGCGTTCGAATTCTGCGGGCCACAGATTGGACATAGCTGGTTTAGACATTATTGTCGACAGTGCGAAGTTTCTGTTTCTAAGTTTTTTCTGGTTGCACTTAATAGCGTCTACGAATACACTGGAAGTTATGAAGACATTGACTAGAGCAAAAATAAAGCTGTAAACAAGCTTTGCAAGAGCTACTGTAAGTTGCTTTCTGAAGATGTTGAGCTTTGGAAGCGGATCCAGGGGTCTCATCTAAAGTCATATCAAATCCCCAAACGTGCTTTGTCTGGGAAACAAAATGGCGTTTTTATTTTTCACGAAGCCCGAATTCGTGAAACAGTAACAATATTGGAAGACTCCTGAAGGCGGTTTTAAAAATCTAGGTTAAAAAACAATTTATTTGTGGGTCAAGAGGATTACCAAGCTTAAAGCATCAGGTAGTTCGTAAGTTAGTGCACGTGCACTATCTTTTGAAAACAAGAAAATATCAAGTCAAACTAGAACACTGTAGGCATACATGATATTATCAACGAAACTGAGCACTGTCCATGTTCTACATCAGCACCTCAAACGGATTCGGTCAAAAACTGTGAACCGTGTGGATTAAGTTAGGGTGGCTAGATTTTACAGATAAGATTTTCTTGATTATCCACCAAATCACGTTGCGCGTTTTAAATGATATGTTTTAAAGTTGAGTTCGAGTTGCTTATCCGACCAAAGCGCGTACAAGCAAACATAGCTACTTGGAGATATTGAAGTTTTCGAGCAAGGACCGTTGCTGCATAATGTTCTAGTAACTGGATTGCAGGGCAGCGTACAAAGCGTGAACGGGAACAACTGAATGAGGCAGATTGGTATTTGGATCGAATGGGTCTCTACATATTTTGTTACTGTCTTGTGATGGCGCTATTGTGACGTATCGATGTGTTGTCGCAGATTTTTCAGGGCGCGTTCCTCAGTTAAATATTAAGGATAGGGGCATGTTCTTTTCGAAACTATTGAGAACCCCTCATTATATGAAGTATTAGTGTCATAGCTTATATACAGTGGAACTCGTCTGGGAGTGCCAAGAAGTTCGAACTTACTAACAATTTGATACAGAGTCCATGTCATTTTTAGGGCAGCGCAACAACTTCAATTACTGTAAATTGTTGAAACAGGATTTGGCCATGATTTAACTTATACACTACTTTTTGCATTCTAGAAGTATTGTTGAACCAAAGCTGATCTCTGTGAATAAAATCAAAACTGCAACGTGCAGTTGTACTAAATTGTATTTTTCTGATAAGGATGCGTATGTCTAGCCTACTGAAAACGACTAGGTTTGTTCATGTGTATAGTCCGCCCATCACGATCACATCATTTCACTTTTGCACTTTAGATGTTTTCTTTAGACTTTAGCCCACAGCCTGATAAATGTCTTCAACTATTGAGAAGTGGGTGGTATGAAAGAAAAGAAAATGAGTTAAACTGCTGGTGCTGTAATTTAGGATTACGCGTGCACCTTATTACCAAGGCTGTGAAGCCGGAGCCCAAGCTATTTTGGATGGCTGGAGGCGGAGCCAAATATTTTTTTACGGTGGAGACGGAGCCTGAAATTTGGGTTCCGGTTCAAGCAAGTTCCACGAATAATACAATGTTTTTTCTGGTTTTTGGACCATATTGTCCTGGAACCGGAGCCAAAAAGTAGCCAACATCACCGCACAATGCCAGCATCACCGCACAATGTAAAAGTGCTTGTCTTTATATCGCTTTCATGCTTCACCCCTGCGAAATGTACGAGTCCACGATTTTGCGTTTTTTAAAAATCCAGGCAGCATATCTTGAAACTTACGCCAATGCGAATAACCCACGTTTTGCAAAAAAAACGCAGCTCAGTCCTAACCGATGAAATAAAATGCCGACAGGCAAAACGAAAAAACACCAGGACTCCTGCAACAGAATATTTTGATTTGACTTTTGGGGCGCATCCATCCTGTGGCAAGTCTGTTACTGTTGTATCCTCCAGCTCCACCACGGTATTGGGATTCTAAGACCCATTAGACTGGTTTAAATGGGGTAAAAATATTTTCCATCTTTTCTACTGTATAATTGGTATAAGTGGGTTGCGATTTTATCCCGAAATTGCTGATCTCACCGTGCATCAGTTACATTACAATTTTTTGAAATCATCCCTAAATTAGCCGTTTTTTCTGGAGGCAGACATACCTGATAAAACTCAACTTCTCTAAAGATGAATTAAACAGAACCTAAACAGAAAAAATATCAGCTTAAAATTTTAGAGTACAAGGGCTGGACCGATAAGAGTTTGTTGGGCCGATGCCGATATTTTTCATTGCCGATGACTGATGCCGACACCGATGTTTATACACATTAAAAAATTTTGCAATGCATAGTTAGCCAACTCACAAGCAAATGGGAATAGCTCACAACTGAAAAAATACACCGAAATCTTTGCTTTTTCCAAATAATGATTTACTAATCAAATTTTGACAATTTTAAGTTATTGTAGTTCAAACACAGTTTTTAAGCATTGCTTCCTTGCAATAAACATCTTTTATCATCGTAAACAAACTCAGCAGTGCTGAAAACTCGTTCCCTAGATTCTGAGCAGTGGTGGACGGAGTCTCATTTCTTTGACTCCGCTCCGACTCCAAACAGCATTGCTCTGCATCCGCTCCTCAAACCACAATTCATGGAAATATTCAAGTCCGACTCAGCCTCTTCTCCAAAATGTTCCAAATTCTACAGGAACATATATGCAGGTTGCTCGACAGTCATGCCATACAGTACCACTACAAAAATTCCTGTAGATGCAGTTTTTGCATCTTCACTCAACTTTGTACTGTCACCCGAAGGATGCACCCTTGTGACAATGCTCAAGTCAGTGATAAGTCTTCAATTTTAAGTAAGCCTCATTCGATGCCTGTCAACAACAACTTCGTTTTGTATTGCATAACTGAACGAAAGGAAACCGTCGCACGTTAGGCTACATTGCAGAATCCTGGCAATATCCATCACTCACACATAAGCCACCAGCAAACAACGCAAATAGGGCTCAGGTACGATGACCAGTTTTTCCCATAAATGGGCGTTGTTCAACTCTACAGCATGTCTAACTGGAACTCCAAACTGATTGCAAAACCATATGTATGATTGAAGGGTCGTAGGCGCTTGATTTCCCGTGTCAAATTTTGCGTGCACATAGGAGATGCAAAAACTAACGTTTGACCATACAAAATCTCAACAATGCTGTGTCAGTAACGAGCATGTTTCAAGTAACTCCACAAAACGTCAAAAAAAACTAAAGCAATAGTGACTTCACCATTGCAAACAAAATTTGAAAAAACTTAAACTACTGCGCTCCACCAACAGAAAAGATTCTGAGAGTTCGCCTCCGCAAAAAGGGCGGATTTCTCTCTTTGGACCTCGCAACTCCACTTTTTGTCCATGTCCATGAGGTCGGAGGTGCTGATAGTGCCGATAAATATCGGTGGAATTTTTCCGATACGGTACATCGGCATCAACGTCATGTGGTCGAGCTCAAATCAGAGATACAGCCTATGGCTTTAATTCTGAACTTGTTGCATACAAAAAATCTCACAAAAGAATCAAATCGTACCTGGTTTGTTAGTCTGCCAAGCAAATCTATGTTCTACTACCTCACGTTCTTTATAGAGTTACAATCCATATATGATAGAAGACAATACAATCCAGTCTAGTGCATTTTTGAGGGCCGGGGCGTGGATGGCTAGCATTTCACCTTTGTTTTTGATGGAAACCGTTTTTCACGCCACAGATTATTGTACAGCAAGATTTCCAACAATAGATCTTATTTGTGGTATACAGGCTACATTTTTGTTTCAGCTCATACTCCTTATTGACAACACGTTGGTAACACAAATGTTAGGTAGTTCTAGTAATTTTTGAACTAACACCTGGCAACTGAAATCCAAAAAACACAAAACAGTTCGTAGAAAATAGATCTTATCTCTACTGGCGCAACCTAGTTATTCCAATTTTGTAGCCAAAACATTTTTTTTACTAAAATGGCCTTTAGATGTAAGAAAGACATCTTTTGGACGTTGGCAAATTGTGCATAGTAATGGAAATGATATCTGTGAAATGCATAGGATCGCAAAAATAAACCTTAGGTTATACATCTTTTGCGTCATGAACAATGCAGTAGCCAAAATTTGATAACTTTGCAACCTGACTACCCTATTCTCACCTTGCATTAAAACAATAATTCATTTTCTTACTATACGATTTTTTGGTCGAGCACGCTGAGCATTCTTTGTCGGCATTGGGCGACACTTTTATTCATGTGCAGTTCACGACTGCGGTATGTTCATCAAAAATGTCTGGTCTTTTCTCGCCAACTAAGCTAAATGACATTTCAAGGTCACAAAGTTGTAAAAAAGCTTTCACTGCGTTAACAGTTTCCCGATGCAGTAAACAAATGTGATACACAAGTGAGAAACAACAACGCAAAAACCAACAATTTAAATTAAACCCCAATGGACATTTCAAAAAAAATTACTTTTATCTTGTACAAAATTCACTGACTGTTTATATCTCAAAAATTCTATTGAATCAACTTTTTTTCTGGCGGTGACAGCAATTCAATTGTCCAACGGCCAGTATGGTTTAGTTAAATCTTTTTTGGGATAGTTGTTTCTCATAAGAGTTGGCCAGACTTCCAGTTTTCAAACTACTCCAAGATATTTGAACACTTCAAAAACGGAGCAAGACTAACAAAGTCCAAGAAAATGCAGAGCAAAATCATTGCAGACGAAAGCATTGTTCACTTATTTTTAGTTGAATTATTCCTCACCGCATGCACGTACAAGAAAGTAAAAATGCGAAATTAATTGTTGCGCGCACTGCGCAGTGAAATAATTCGTGAGTTCGTCCAAATGTGAACTGTACTGAGTTCAAGTTGCAATTTGCTGAAGTCTAAAAATATTGTTGGAGAGCGAGCGAACTTTTGTAACTGAGGGGCACGCAGTTTCTAAGAGGTTTTTCGCAGTTTACGTAATAATTATATTGTGCTAACTTCATAGCAGTACTGTGGCACCGGAGTTCGGAACGATGCAAACAAATGCGGAGAAAGGGAGTAGAGAGTCAGGTAATGTGATAAAGTTGCACTGGGACCGTATTTGGTTGCAGGCGAATTCTAGAGTATTTCGTCGATCACGATGCGATTGTTTGCGGACAGACTGTTTCAGGTAAACCCGTTCCATTCGCAACACCGAAGCGCGCTGCCTAATTTGCTCCCTACACGCTTCACACCTTTTGCTTACGTTGGAAACCGTTTTTCACGCCTCAGAGTATTGCGCAGCGAGACTACTAACAAGATGTCATTTGTGGGATGGTGGCTGCGTTTTTGATTCAGTTTATACTTCTCAGTGACGACATGTTGGAAAAGCAATGTTAGCTAAAAGGAAATCTTGTTCTTGCGGAACTGAGAAAACAGTTTAGTTGTGATCGTACATGCGGAAGTTGTATGCGTTTGTTTTGTGAAAGTTCTTCCAACGCTTCCAGGTTTACAGATTTCTTTGTCCGATTCGGCTCAGCCTATACAGCAATGCTGCCCCAGCCTCATCCGCGCTTTGGGCAGTAGGTTACCTGAGTACTGGTTTTGTAACATGCGTTTCGTCAGTAATTACGCCATTTTAACTTCTAATCCAGAACTTACATGCTCTGCAACAAGGAGCGTGAGTTATCCGAACTTTATTTGTACGTACGTTTTGTAGAATGTGTTTGGCTATTTCGTAAAAATGCATCGCACGCGTTCACTGTGTTTGCAGGTGGATCTTTTGCTTACGATATCTTAAAAAATGGTTTTTGAAGGTGTTCTTCAAGCAAATTTCTTTCAAGCCAGTCGAAGCATTGAAAATGGTGTTTCACCTTCCCCGACGAACCTTGAAACGGTTCCCACGATTTCTTTAAACCAACACAAGTAAGAGTTTCTTTATGATTAGTGCTGGTGCTCTATGCCCGTTCAATTTAGGAAATGAATGGCAAGGAAATATTTCCCATAAAAGCAGTGTTTAGTAGAACCCTTTTTTCAGTAGTATGTCTTTCAGTGTAAACACAATGTAAATTTATATCAGTGGTGAAAATTCATTTTTTTTCATCAGTTTGCCTCGTTAGTTATAAAATTGTTGCAATTAATAAACTTTTAATTTCATTGTGCCAAAATCGTAAGAAGAATGGGTAACAAAACAACGGATTGTCCATTTAAGTGCAAAAAAGAATACAGTGGCCGGATCAAAAATTTCATGGGTCATTATTGATTCTACTCTTCCATAGAGGTAGGGCCGCTGGTGCTTTTAAGAACTATGTAAATAAAACGTTGATATCTAGTATTTGCAAAATTTCCATTGTAAAAGCTTTCTCAAAAGTGACTTTGTCCATTTATTTCTTCTAATAAAACCAAATTCGCTTCTGGACTAAATTCGTAAACATCACTTCACGCCATATTCAAGAGTGGGTGAAAATGAACTCAAGCCCAATTAATTCCTATTCATTTCCACTCACATCGTTGGTAGTCAATACTTTCACACTTATTTAATTTGACTTCAGTCATCGCGAGATCCGTTAATGCTGACAGTTGCGCCATGCTTCAGAGATGAGCGTGCTATGTTTTTCAAATGCAAATCTGATCCACAAAATTTATTTCAAAATTAAATCCAAATCCTGTTTACTTCCAAAATCCCATTAATTTTTGTAGGCTATATGTAATCAAAATCAAAAATTCAAAGACAAGAAATACCTTGGACACTAATTCAAGTTAAGTTAACTTACGCTCTGCCCTTGGCTCACAATATCAAACAGTTGACACTGCAAGGAAATTTCCAGCAGCAAATATTCAAATTTCTTGTTTGGGTGTTTGCGTTTAACTTCATCGCCATAGATTATCACACAGACTGAAAATCGAGAAATGCAGAAATTCTAGAATACCAGAAAAGCAGGTAACCCATGTACCCCACAACAGTAAAATAGTCCTCAGGTTTTGGATTGGACAGCAAGATGTGCAGGTGAATTTTCAGCGGTGGACATTTCGTATTCTTCATGCTGTGTTCTAATGCGTTGTGGACGCGTTTGTAGTGTATTTATACACCCAATACCGTCACCACTTTTGTTATCTTAAACTGTATCAACAATTTCATGCATTGTATCTTAACAGATAGCGTTGCGAAATGGGGGTAATGATGCGGGTCATATTCCACAAGAGTAGCGTTCCGTTGAAATTTCAGGAAGCGCACAAAAAGTATTGAATTTTCATTATTTTAAGGTTTGCGTTAGTGCAGTGGTTCTCAAAGTGGTCGATATCGACCCCCAGGGGTCAATTGGACCATCCAAGGGGTCGATAAATAGTCATGGGGTCGAATTGGGGTCACTGAACGGCCAGGGGGTCAATGAATAACTGCTGGGGTTTACTGGAGCAATGAAGCCTCCAATTCAAAATTGTTTTTTATCGGGCAAGGAATGCAAAAGGCATTTTTAAACAAGTCAAACAAAATTAAGAGGGCTGATCAAATCTCAGCTACAGTAGTACATTCGATTCGAATAGTTTTGTATTAAATCATCCATTGTGATGAAATTATGAAAACTGTTCTGTTTGTTACGTCACAAACAATATTGTAGTGCATGTGCCGCAGTTCGGCAGTGGCTAGGCCACGTGGTCTACAGAAAATTGCGTACTTTAATTAGGGTCAGCGTGCAGAAAAGTATCAGAACCATTGCATTAGTACATACCAAATCTTGGTAAACCTGGTCTTTTATTCTTTTAGAATGTTTGGCATTGCCTGGATATCGTGTCGGTGGGGCCCTATACTCAAACAGCTGTCACTGCGAAACAGGTGAAAATGCGTATCTCGTCTGCATACGAATTGGTTATTCTCATCGAGCAATATGGAAGTATCGTAGTATATACAGTATGTTGAGATCCAACATTTTCAAACATGGCGAACAAACAGCCTTGTTTCTTAACTGTGCTCCACAAAGATAAGCAAGCAAGACCTGAAAAGCAGTTCAGAAATAAAAATATTATATAGGACTCAAAGAAGTTCTTCATGTGACTAGATCTGAAAAGATGAAGACAAATCATCACGGTTGCTCCCACCTGAACCGTTCCTCTCTCCAATGTTGCAAAGTGGTCCTAGTTTTCCGGTAAATGTCGCAAAGACTACTGTAAAACAAAATAATCATCAATTTCTAGGAAGTTAAAATCATTTGGACTTTGATGTTCTGAGGTATGGTTTTGACAAACTGAGTGTAGAATTCTTTCGTCTGGTCCTTATCAAAGCGTTGGATCGTTTTTGCAGCACAAGTGCCCTGTCACAGTTAAAAGAATAAGTTTGCATGATTCTTGACTTGTAAGCGCTACCAGTGTGCTCACAGTGCACAACAATATTTACAAAACTCTTGAATAAGACATTTGGGGCAGGTTTAAATCCCTCTATAGATCACATAATAAATGATTTTTAATACATTTCCATGTCTGTTTGCTTGATCAAATTCTTTTGGTTTCAGACACCTATACAAGGCCACTTGGTAATGTTGCCATTATAACTGAAGTGGCTTGAAGCACAGGTTATAGGCTACAGGTAGGACTCGGCCTCATCTGAAGGCGCCCGGCCCGAACTTACGAAAATCTGAAGGATAAGGATATGGGAAGGTTGATTGACTGGACGTAAGTTATTCGTAGTGACAAGCTGATCATAACAGGTAAAACAAACTAGGTGGAAATTTGATATAATTCGCGCTGTTTAGGTATAAAAAAAAGTTGAAATTGTGGCAAAAAAATCCATGAGATGTTAAAGCCCACTCAACGAGATCTTGTTGACAGCAACACGAAGCATGCGGTGTCTGAGAAAAAGAAATGCAGCACTATTTTCATGAACATAATAACGCAGTAGTTTTTTGATAAAAGCTTGTCTGTTTTTGTTGCCTTCGGATCGTTAGTTATACTTTTAGCAGTTAGCTGCTTTGGAATTCTTGCCTAGGATAAACGATCTTCAGGTCTTTGATTTCGCTGTCTTTGAGGATAAAATTCGTATTTGAAACCAAAGAATACACTTGAACTTCTGTTCTTGCTAAAATAGGCACGTACCGTAGACAGGCCTATGAACCAAATTCTAAGAAGCATGCGTAAGGTTTTTTTGTGCGTGGGGTAAATATATTGGTTAGCTATTAGACAGTCTGCGTCGTAGGTGTTCCTGTTTCATGTGAGAGTTGGTTTTGTGGTTGAGGATATTGTCAGGGTCGCCGCCATTGGGGTCCCGTAGTTGCGGTTTCCCCATCTGCAATTGGTTCACCTTGCTGGAAATGGGTGGTGACTTTAGCCCTGCGCTGACAGCGGTACCGCCGTTTTGTGCATCCCCATCAACCAAATCCTATGGTGACCTGCCGCAATTCAAGCAGTTCAGCAGTCAAGCCGATAATTTCCACAGCAGAGTTTGATTTAATTTATCGAGCCAAGGACTGATGCGAAGATGAGCTAAAAGTTCCGTTGTTTAATCAGAAGCTTGCATTAATAAGCGATATTTTTTTAATTTCATTTGTTTTATTTGGGAAACAAACACACACGAAACAAAAAAAACAAAAAAAAAACAACAACAACAGATAAGATAAACAAGCAAACTCATGAATAGAATTACAATCAAAATTATATATGCATCTTCCCGGGGTACCTAATATAACTAGGTAATTTTCTAGTTAGGTCCCCCATAGTCTAATGTGAGAATTACCTTTTGCTTTTTTTCATCAAATGAAAAAATGTGGTAGGGGAAATTCACAAGTTTTTTGTAAATTTCCACACCATTTGCAATACTTTTGACAATATAATTTTTACATCTCAGTGAGTGCTGAAACTTGGCAAAATCTTTTTGAGGTAAAAAGCAATTTTCTTTCAAAATTGTTAAGGTCAGTGCTCAAAACAAGAATGGCCTAAGATCGAGAATTATTTACAACGTTTCCACGGTGGTTAGTGAGTGTTTGCGACAAGAATGCTTTCCCGTGTGAGTTTGTTTTTCGAGGTTTATTTAGGCCGCAATTTCATCCTGAATTACGTAAGTTATTTTTCCGAAGTAACTGTGCCGACTCTTCTTACTTAGTTTTGCTAACAAAAGTCGGCATTCGCTCACTCGTTTCCAGCGCAGTGGCCTATAGACAGGGGTGGCTAACTCTATGCATTCAAACGAAAAAATAACTTGCCGTTGTTCATTTAGTTCAGTGGTTCCCAAATTTGTTCGAACCGTTACCCTGATCAAGGTAGCGATTATGTCATATTACCCACCAATAAAAAATTTTCGCATTTCAGGTCGAAAATTTCTTTGGCAGTGATCGCTCATAATACAGAACAACAATGTGGTTTGGTTCTGCGTTACCCCTCGAAGAATCGCATATTACCCCCAGGGGGTAATTTACCCCCAGTTTGGGAACCACTGATTTAAAATAATGTTTTACGTTACCGTCGAAATTTGAGGCAATTGCTTTGATACACTCACCCAACAACTCTGCCTAACGTTTTTCGTGAAGCTTTATTTAATGCATTGGTATATTACCGAGTAGCAAGTTATGATTCTGCCGACAGGATCTAGATATTTGTAGATTTTTTGCAAAGTTGACAGCAAGCGAAAGAAAAGAGTTCTGTTACGCTTCGATGTCCATTTTATTTCTCGCTGAAGTCGTTGATTTTCGAAGTTCGAGCAGACTTTCCAAGATACAGTTCAAGGCAAACATTTAACTGGTTCTCGGTCCACATGTCTCCAGCACTTGCACTTCGGCTTTCGTGTTTTNATATTTACGAAATGTAAAAGTGTAATCGACAACTGTTTCAGAATTTTCTGTTTCTTTTTGCTTGGATTTGCAGTTTTGATCAGTTGAGTGNTATTATTTNGACCAAGATTGTCCAAAATTTTCTCAAAGAGGGACAAATTTGATCCCGTGAAAGTGGCCGCGGGAAACAGTCACTTCCAGATTTTTTTACTGATACGTACAGGTTAGCATAGTCCAGGCATTTCGCATAGAATTTGTAGAATCAGTCTTGTGAGACCGTTTTCATGCTCGTCTTCACCAGGAGCGGATCCAGTCAGTAATTTTAGGAGGGGGGCGATTTCAGTAATATTTGCCAGTCAAGTCTCATTCGCGGGCTCACTACTGTAAGAGAGATGAAGTATACTTCACAACACTGCTATGACAAAACAATGGACGGCAAAATGGCCTTAGATTTCGAATGCTGTTTTCCGAATTGTATAAAATCATGGTGAAAAAAGTTGCTTTCGTAGGTTTTAGGGGGCGATCGCCTCCCCTCCCCCCTGGATCCGCCCTTGGTGTGCGTTCTCAGCATTCAAAACACAACGGGAAAATGTCAACCGCTGTCGCTCCAGCACAGAAGGGTAATCCAGATTTGATCGGGACGTATACAGCAAAATCTGAAACCAAAGCCGTTTGCTGTAGTGTGCAGAGGGTGGTCGAACGGGGCGACGGCCCCGGGCATCCAAAGCAAGGAGGCATCTAAAGAGTGAAATTACAAAAATTAAAATTCTATAACTATAGATGATTTGTGCTGTTGTAAGGCTACTAATGGATTCAATTTTTCGAAACTTGTTTTTTTGTCAACAATAATTTTTACTTATTCAAATGTCAGTAATTCTCACATTCTTCAATACCAGGGACCTACATTCCAGGTGTGCGGCGCACACCCAATCAAACCGATAGTGACGTAACTTTTCCAGAACGTGGCATCAAGGGAACATCACAAAAAAGTATTGAAAGTTAATTTTATTGATTTTCTGAGCCAAATTTCAAAACTATCGTATTTCAACTTGCTTGATTTAGCTGACTTTTTGATGCATCGCTAGTTTCCCGTTTGGTTTTGTGATGTGGAACCCTTGGTGTGCGCTAATACAGCCGCACACCTGTGCTTGCAATATGTGCATCATGTCAAGCTTGGTCATTAATTGGCAGTTCAGGCGGATTGATCACAACCGATCATACAAGCCCGTATCTGTTCTGACCCCTCGAAGTTGTGCATAACAGCCACATAATAAAAAAACGAAAGTTTTCTTGCGCACTTTATGTGCATTCTCAATCCTTGCGTAGTTCAGCAAGTTTCAAACTGTCAACCCTAGGTATCCACCATCCCAGCCGCATATCTTCTCTGCTCGACTGCTATTTGAGGAGGCATTCGCACAGCCTTATATTTTTGCAGTTGTGAACTGCGCTGACGTGGTACTGAGTATGTTCTACTCCATGTTTTAAAGCGTTGCTGGATACTTTTGCAGTTATGAACTGCTCTGTCTTAGCGTTGAGTGCTGTTTTGCTCCGGTCTCCAAACTTGGAACGCTGATAATTTATGTGCATTACAGTGACATATTGTACAACAACGAGTAAAGAGAGTGGGTAGAGAATATTATGCATGTTGTGTCAACAAACTTCGCCAAAACGTTGTTTTGCAAATGTGAATATGACGTCATATTGTGACATCACAAACAGCGTATATCCAGTAACANTAGCCATCATACGTCACTGCTCATACGTTAGCCATCATACGTNACTGCTCAATACTAGAATTTGGTAGGGGGCATATAATCAAGAAGTNGCCCTAAGCATCACCAATCCACTGCACGCTACTGGCTGTGGGGCCACGTGCAATGACCCCGTGAGCCTCAGTTTAGACACCCCTGGTTTAGGTTTTAGATCAGCTATGTCCAACGGAAGTACCTTACTGAGCCCAAAATGATGTCACCATCTTAATGAGGTTCGCACGCATATTGAATGACTTATGAGTGGCGCACATTGAATGACTTCAGTCGTTCGCAATCCTTACTGCTAAGATAACGACTGTTTGGTACCATTAATCACTCACTAAGTGTGATGTCACCGACAAGTTTAGAGCCAATGGAACAAGGTTGAAATCAGAAAACTACACATCAGCTTTGCACCGAGGTGTCAATGGGCACAAGGAAATCTGGCAATGCGCAGTACAGAAGTAATGAAGAGGCAATAAGGACCATTTCATCAAAAGTGTTAAATTTAAGATCATCCAAACAAGGACAGGTCACTATATTGCACATACGCAACAACGAAAACCTTCAACTCAGCTGCAGGTTGGAAATAGCTATTTTAGACAGAACTTAGACAGAAAAACCAGTCTTGAAGGCTGATATTTTTTAGCTTAACGCAATAATGATGTAGACCAATGGTTCTCACCTCAACCTTTTCGCTGAAGGGAGCAAAATCCAGACCTTCAAGTTTGTTAGAAAACCGCATTAAAAAATATAACACAAGTCATTTGACGCGTTTTGTTTCATAACAGAACGAAGTCTGCTACACAAAACATCAGAGGTTTCACTGAAAGACTGCTGAGAGCCGCACAAAAGGCGCTTGGGAGCCGCATACGGCTCTCGGGACCGTGGTTGAGAACCATTGATGCAGACCAGGCCTGCACAATTTGCGGCCCAGGAGAGTTTTCTCAATTGTGATAAATGTTGCAAGACCCCGACCTCGAACAAGTAATAGTCGTTATTTCTTCCATATCGCAACGAAATCTCTACATCGCAATGACATCAACTTAATGCGGCCCGCGTTAAATATATGATGATAATTTGGCCCTTCGGGCTTTCTGAGTTGTGCAGGCCTGATGTAGACGTTTTGATTTATTGACGGTAGCTGGAAATTGTAAGCAACCGTACATGAACCCAGTCCTGTCGCCACGGGGTCTTTGGTGTGCTTAGCCCCCCAAACAAAGCTCCAAGCCCCCCCAAATTGAAATATGAAAAATCATAAATCAGTGGAATTTTTGTCGAATTTGAATGTAAAGCCCCCCTATGGACGACTTTCTGATGACGGTTCTGCATCAACCTTTGTTCATCGAAATAGTTTAAACCAAAAATGAAGATTAACGCATGGATTAAGGTCAAACCTAAGCTAGCTCGTGTTGTGAGCATTTGCGATGAATACAATATGTGCTACTTTGGGAGCGTTCCAATAACACGTTGTGTTTTTTCTGGAATTAGGTTCAATTGCTTTAGAAAACTTAAACACTTGGCACTGTTACCAACCATCGATGAAAGAACATATATCAAATGTTTTTTTGTCATTAACTGCCATAAATACAGGAGTTGCATTGTCGGTTTTTGTAGTATTTTCTGAAGGTGTCTACAAAAAATTTTGAGTTGTCAGTAATTTTCATCTATTCAATGCATTGATCTTCGTATTTTTTAAGTTGTATTGCTTCTATTTATATTGCAACGATTGACACTTGCTCCCCCAGCTTTGTTTAATATATTTCTTGATAGACTCGGTTTTATTCGATTTAATACGCTCAAACTACTCTCAGTGTGGTTTGCACAAGCTACTTTTTGTGTAGAAGCGTTGGATAAGGCCCAATTAGGCGACATAGAATTTCCTGGTTGTTTTGCTCTCAGTGCCATTAGGTATGTGACTGAAGTGCTGGCGTGCACAATTTTTTCCAGATGCTACTTGAAACATTTTTTTTGAAATTCAGTTGACTGTGCGTAAAAGTTTCATTAACTCCTATTTTATTGAAATATTATTGTGTGTTTAACAGTTATGCTTCACATCCTCCTAAATAAAAAAATCAATACAAATGTAGTGAATATTCGAAGCAGGGTTGTGGCACTGCCATCTAAGTGGTGCAAAGAAGACTATGAACCTCCGGTATTATTGTTGCTGCTCAGAATTGCCATCTTTACAGTATTGTACTCTACTAACTTCATCCTCATACTGCGATTTCAAGTCAATAGTAGTTAGCAGTACTGCTTTGACAAAGCATGGTTGATGAAGATACTCAAGCATATCTTTTCACTGTTGCAGTATTCTTTGATGCTTTTCAACTTCCGTAATTTCCTCTCAAGCTAAATAGCTTCGCACCAAAAGAATTATTCAGACAACTTCTCCTGCTTAAGCTGTTTTGGTTCCGAAATCTTGTCAAAATATTGAAACGGAGCAGGCCCGTAGATACGTGGGGATCTTGGACGGGCTAAGCCTCCCACAATTATACATTTATGCCCCCCCTTTTGTAAGACATCTAAAACTAGCAATTTTAGTATTCAATTCCTTCATTTATTTGCACTAATTCCATAGCGAAGGTGCAGGAAAGACCAGAATATAATTTATCAGAAGCGCTGCTCCAACAACAACAAGCCTAAAATATCTTTGATCAACTTGTTGAGCTCCCACCCAGCTTGAAAATCTCCCCAAAAGTCCTAGGCTGATGACGGGCCTGACACGGAGAAAATATTATGGAGAAACATTAGTTTTTAAAAGGGTGGTATATAAGAAGCCTAAACTGCATTGGAGCGCTAGACTAAAATATTAAATGTTGATTTGTCTAACAATTTCATGATGGAATTATGTTATTCTGAAAAGTACTTGGTTGTTCATTAGCTCATGAAGTATAGTATCTTGCTCTGTCGCACGCCTGCTGCTCTACACGCAGTCAAGAAAAGTTTTTCATGCAAGGACAAAAAATTTTTTTCAAAATTCAAACAGCTTATTAATTAGCAATGTCTGTATAGCATGGATTAAATCTTCCACAACTGCCTGTATTTCGGACTTTACTGCACTATCCGCCAAGTGCTTAAGTGCTTATTGCATTATCCGCAAAGCATTTCAGTAGCTCCCTTGGTAGTGCGTTTACTCGTTTTCAACTTGGGTATGACTGTCGTTACAAGGGCCATGCACGTTGTTTCAGGATTCCTTTGCAAGCTAGTGAAGAACCTCATGGACAAGGTCTACCGGAGTACGAACACGGTGTTTGTCCACAGCCGTATATCGGTGAGATTTTTACTGGAGCTGAATCAACGCCGCTTAATTTGTTGGCATCGACGCAAAAATTTGTTTCCTGCCAATGCCGATGACTGAATTTCGGTGCTCACGTTTGCTGATAATTGGATCCCTCTGCTAAGAAAGAAAGTTATTTTGCGCACATTAGCTTGAATTAGACGCGTTTCATTGTTTATCTGCCTCTTTTTGCTGACCACTCTGCCGAGATGAAGTTTATAAATTATGAACCTAGGTGTTTTGGTGCTTTCATAGTCGTTGTCAAAACAAAGGTTATTACTACAACTTTTCCAGCTACGTACTTTAAAGATTGGTGCTAGCAACAGTCATTTTTAATCTTACTCTAGACCAGGGGTCTCAAATTCGAATTGCTCCGAGGGCCAAATGGGGACTTATAAAGTAACCCGAGGGTCGCATTATGACTACCCGAGATCCGCATTATGACGCTGGCTGACGCAACAATGGCGGTCCCTGAACCTTTCTAAAAACAGCTTTTACAGCTTATTTCCTGCAAAATATATCGTTATGGGCAATTCAATTATAGCCGTATCTGCGTTCGTTTAAAGGAACTTGTTCACTCGCTGGTCGAGCACTTTCAAACACCGGTGAATAAACTAGATACCTTAAATGTTAATTATTTGATAATTCCCAAAAAGCAACGCGGGCCGCACAAAATGCCATCGCTGGCCGCGTGTTTGAGACCCCTTCGCTAGACGATGTCGATGTCGAGTTCTCAGCAAGGACCTTCAGTCTTAATTTTGTCAGAAAAGCCACCAGTGGCACATTTGCGCAATTGTGATGTCATCTCTTGTTTGTCTGTCTAAACATTTTAGGACATTGGGGCACGACGTTTGCGCGCACGCAGTGCAACGTCACCGTCGCCAAAAGTGGAAATCGAGGACGAACGACGTATTCCGATGAACAGGTTTGCACACAGTTTATCTATCACTAGACAGAAAAAACGCGAAAGATGTGGCGGCGTTGCTTTGTTTCAGGGACGCCGGAGAGCGGGGAATGATGGGGCCATTGCACCCAACCCTTTCAGACGGGGTTCAACGGGGGCGGGGTGCCTTTATGAAAACAGTATACTTTCATGGTTTGTCAAGATCGAATTGAAGCAAATTCATTGCAGATATTCGCGCACCTAGAAAATTCACAATGGTATTCTATAATTTATGTTATTATTTTTGAGGTCAATATTATTGCTGAAGAGAAACAAACATGTTGGTAACGATTTTTTTGTTTTGTATAAGATTCCATTGCTCTCAACTCTTTGTTGCCACCACGCCCTACCGTTGTTCCGGCGTCCCTGCTTTATTTAATTTTCTGAGTAAAACTTGCTTGGACGCAAGATAAATAAGGTGTTTTCGTGATTGCATTTTGTTTAAATTGACTGGAAAATGATGTCGACAGCGTCAATGCTGTGCTAATGTACTCGTTGCTGTAGGTGGCTGAACTGGAAAGTGTTTTTGCACGGAACCCTTACCCTACTCCTCAAGCTCGTCAGCAACTATCTCGGGATATCCATGTGCCTGAGGGAAAGATTAAGGTAAATAACGGATGCTATTGGCGATTGCTACTTTGGAACTTGGTGGCGACGTGTTGCGTCTTCGCGATCGTACGGTAAAACGCCACACGACGATGTCAGTTTAGAATGATTAATGAGTTCCCATTCCCCACAATCCACGTCCTGCTTCTGGAGCCGATGCATTGTTTCAGGTAACAATCGAATTGGTTTGTCGTTGGGGAAAACCAAGTATACTGTTTCACAGCATTGAAAAGCACGAACGAGCAAAGGCTTGTTTCTTCGAAACCGAATAAATTAACTATGCTTCCAAGAAAGTGGACGCGAAAAACAAGATAAAGTTTGTCTTTACGACCTGCAAGCTAAGTTGACGTCGCATTCTCAGCATTTCAACACTTTTCCTCCAAACATAAAAATGCGTGACGATTTGTAGTGACGATGAAATATTCTGGTAACCGGTAACTTTTTATCACCGGACAGCCATTTGTAGCCTATGCCAAGCTGTCAACGACGGGTGAAAGGTAGAGCGAAAATAATTTCTTCTTCCAGTTGACAGTGGTTGCAGACGCATTTCTAGGCTTTGTTGTTGAATAGGCCAAACCGCACACGGAAAAACAACATTTATAAACGCAATCCAAAAATCGTTGAAGTGAATCAAAACTTTTGCAATAGGGAAAGGAAACAAACACAAATCTTAAAACTTTTCGAAGTTTCAGCGAATGAACAAAAGAGGCCGTCATTATTTTCATCAGCAAATTACCCCGAATTCAAAAGAGTTCTAAAAACTTCCACAAGAAATGGACAAATTACGACAAAAATGCAATTTGTTGCAATGACGCATCAAATTTCGAATGAATTTTGCCGATTGTAGACGGAGGTCCAAAACCAACACCAATGGCGACGACACTGCATACAAAAATACTTCGCGCAAGGCTAAATCGGAAACAATTTCGCGGTCAAGCGAGACGTTCACTTTTTATTTAATGTTCGTGGCACAGTACGTTTTCATTATGCAAGCAGACTATAGCATGCCTGCATCCCGCTGAATAATACTAGCTTGTTTTGCTTTATTTGATTTTTTCGTATCTTCCAGATTTGGTTTCAGAATCGACGAGCACGTGCCAAGAAGCAGAGGAATGGCTCGGCTGGTTGGAGACCATTTCGGGGGTCATCTGCGGACACGTCCCAGGATGATCAGAATAGCAACAATAACAACGCTTCCGCTGGCGCGAAACCGATGGATTTCGCTGCTCACTTCCAGCCCTTGGCCACGATACCGGAGTCTCAGACAAGAGCTTGGTGCTTTGATGCGAAAGATGAAATGGGAAATCGCCCGGAAAGACCGCAGTCATCGCTATCGTTGTCAAGCTTGTCTTTGCAGTCATCAGACACAATGTTTGCTTCCTGCGAAGCTGATGCTAAGTCCGCTCAAAGCCGACCCAGCAATTGCAGCGCAAGCGAACCCAACTACACACATAACCATCACGAAGCTAGGAAGGCACTGGATGACAACAGCGAACTTTCTGCGTTTGGTTGTGCATCACAAGGGAACATTGCTTGTTACGGGCTTTCGGGCCAGCCGACAACCAGCCATGGTCACAGTACAACGCGTTGCCAGGATTATGAGTTTCCAGAACGCTTTCCTGTTATTTCATCGGCGTTCGAGTACGGCTTCGCTCAGGGATCTGTTCCGTTTGGAGCTCAGTACTTCTGTTACGGCGTTCCTGATCAACGCAAGGGAGGCGGTATGCTGTCTTGCGAAGCGCAAAGTGGGTTTGGGTCGTGCGCAAGTGAAACGAGATATTTTTCGTCTAAATCTCCAGTCTTCCACAGAAACCAAACGACTTCACTGGAACCTAAAAGCAACCGGACTGCTGATGAGGAACAGACTCCATTGACGGGTAGCTGCCTGAACGGTGGCGCATTAAACACTTCACACTCTTACAACGCCATAACGCTACTACAATCGCCACCGCCTATCCGTCGATTTGTGTTTCCATTTGAAAACCTCCTGGAAAATGCCAGAATCACCAACAATGCACTTTCCTTGAAAAAAAGCTTTGCTGAAAATGCCTCTAGCCAGCAATGCTCATTGCGAAACTTTAGCGAAATCAATCCTAATGCCAGTGCCACCGCAGATGCATCAAATTCAAGCTGTGACAAGGCCAATTATATTGCAAGTAGCAGGGATATTACATTGGACATTAGTGAAGCACTTGGGGGATACCACCAGCAGCAATCTCATGCTCAAAGCAAAAGTTATCGCAGCTCACCACCTTCCTGTGCCTCAAATGACGCGAAACGGTTCTGGCAGGGTGACTGGCAGCGGCAGATACTTCAAGAACGTGGAGCTCCGGAATCGCAAGTTGGCAACAGTTACTTTTTACAGAATCAGACCAATGGTGTAGCGGGAATGACAGTGGCTGATGGCACAGATCGTGGCAAATACCCAGCGTATAATGAAAAGACCCACCAAAATATGTGGCCACAAACAGAACGTCCTGGTGAAACTGTGGCAACTAAGTTCTGCATCATCGGTGGGGCCTCTCTTCCTGTAACGAGAACATCTCCAAACAATGCTTGTAAATTAAGTAAACAACAGTCGAACTGCAGTTCGTGGTCGAACGATGACCTCAGTAAAACGCCAAAAGCGCCTCCGTCTGAACCAATGGTAGGATAAACAAGTGAGGGCTTCGAAAGCAAGAAACCACTCTGAGAGGCAAGGTGAAACGTCTGAGGTGTTGTTTCCGCTTCGCGGAGAAAGACCGTACGACCATAAAAAGCAGTTTGCTGGTAATATTATTGTTTTGTCAACTGGTGCTAATCAGTTTCAAAAAGTCGTTTGCCGCGCACACGGTCGTTTCATGACTTGTACGTTATTAATCATGCGTGCGCCGAAAGAGTAACGTTAACTACAGCCTTTGTTTTCGCTTATATGCAATGCAACTGTACGCTAGCATAAGAAAGGAAACGCTAGTGGGTATTGCGACGTTTGCAGCTCCTCGAAATCCTTAACCGTATCGCATTACCTATTAACTTCATTTGAGTTCCGTCTAGTCGCGTTGATTAATGTCTGTTTTTGATTGAATGCTACAAGTTATGCTTTCGTGTGCGAGGCCTTCTGTTTCTTTGTTAAACTTGTTTCATGTTGCATCAGTCCAATCGGCTGCTTTATTTTATATGCAACTATTTTAGTTACGGTACCTAAAAATATGCCTTGCTTTCGTTTTCCTTTACATTCCTTTGTCGCAATGGCAAGAAACCTTCGAACCAGTTACCTTGCGAGCTAACCGCACGAATGCAAACTATGTTGCATTTAATTCAAACAATATTTATGTCATACTTGCCTAATCATAAAAATCGAAAAAGTCCTCCGCTCATTGATTTCTCTGTTAGACAAAAATAATCTTGGAAAATTGTGCGTGTTTCCAGAGGACGTTGCTGCACCCGCGTTTTTATTCTTCATCTGTGCATACTCGCAGTGCCCAAACATTATGTCTTCAGTTCTGACTGCAAAAGCACGAATTTCGTGCATTAAAAAACGCTTTGGCCAAAGGCGTGAGCACGCTGCAATTGCAATCAGATTGTTTGGGCAGTGCCACCAACAGCCATGTTAGCAAACTACCGAGTACCTCCGTGCACCCACACGACCTTCTGCGAACAGTTACTCCACACACGCCCATAACCGTGGGAAGAAAGGAAGTTAAATACGTTTTGACAAGTCTGAATTCTTTGTCCTTCATGCCTTTTCCTGTTTCCACACGTTTTCTATTGTTCGTCGCAGTTGCCTTGCGTGACACAGCACTACAATTTGTTGTTGCAAGTTAAGAACTTGGGTTGCTGCAAGAGCTGAACGCACAGAATTTCTGCTGCAGCAGTGCGTAACTTCTTAGTTTGACCGCGCACCTTAACTATGTAAGAAGTATGTGATGACTATGCAAAACACCATCTTGTTGAGTCAGTTGTGATTGCTCAACTTTGAGCTCATAAGTTTAGTTTCGATCAGTCACAAATTTATGTGAACTGCCGAAACTCTTTTCAAATCAATGGAAGTTGTTTAATTTGAAACCGTCGATCCGCTTGCGCTTCAGAGGTACGGGTTTGTGTGTGTCGTGAGGTAATCCCCAACGCGGTAAATTGCTGCCAGTTGTGAAGTATGCCATGATGAAGTAATTGTAGCGCTTAAAAATCAGGCTAACCTTCTTGTCGTCAAATACCGAGTGTTTGGTTGTATACATTCACATGACCTCTCTGGATATTAGGTTACAATTGTTAGTACCCGAAAATATTAGTCACTTGCCCTACCAATACGAATTTGCAAACCGTTTTCTATGACTTGAGCTTAATATTTGGTTCAGTTGCAGCTGGTATTTATCTTGAACAAATGAAACTCGTTTGCACACGTTTCTGTTTCTCGCCTTGCAAAGACACGAACTTTTCTCCGTCAGCATTTACCTGTGCAGAGCTTCAAAGTATACTCATTTACTCATCTGGTTTAACAACTCCTGCAACCGTTGGAAACGACTTAGAAAAACTTGGGTAGAAGAAATATTTGGGCTTGACCACCTGGTTTGTTAGACCGAGTGATAAACCTCGGACTCTGGGGCAAAGATATTTCCAAGTGTTCAGGACTTGTTTTGCACTTATGTATGAATTAGGGTTGCCGTCTCGCAACCTTCGGCTATGTCCAACCCGCGGGCCCCATGCGGCCCAGTCCAAGGTTTTGTGCGGCCCAGTTTAGGTATTCCGTGCAGTGTAAGTAGCCTACGTACTAACAACCTGCCTTATTTTGATAATCTCAAATTTGACATTTTTGATGCAGGTGGTCCCCAGTGGCACTTTATCACGTCTGTACTGCGTGCTAGGAGATTTCCATATGTCCACAAGCATCTTGGTGCAAAACTGTTTACTAGTTTTCTGATTTCTACCAAAGTTCCATTGGCACTAAACTTGCCTAAGAAACGACGCTTGCAGAGTACCGGGTTAAAGGTACGAAACAAGCGTTGCCATTGCAGTAGGTTCAAAGGCTTTCCGTACCTTTGCTTAAACTAAATGTAATTTGCTTAGATCAAAGTGAGCCATGCAATGTTCGGCCCTCATTAAAATGTCATTCAATGTGCGGCCCTGGTTAAGATAGTGACATAAATTGTGGCTCAGTAAGCAATTTCGGTTACACATAGCTGCCTAAGAGCAGGGTTCGGCAACCTGTGGTACGCGTGCCACAGTTGGCTCGCCAAGAAATTTCCAATGGCACCCAGAAGCTCCAAGTTTTACATATCAGTTTTGTTATCATCCAAAAGAAGTTTTACTGACCTTGACTTGCACAAAAATACGGATGTAGTTGGCACATTGAATGATTTGGAACCTTAAATCGGCACGCATTTTCCAAAAGGTTGCCCCTGCCTAAGAATACATATAGCTAAAACCCTTTATTCGCATAGTTTGCGTGAGCGTCGAAGAATTGCTTAAGGTGAAATACATGCGGCTAGGTCACGTAAAAAACAAAGTGTTTTGCACGCTCCGCCAAACTGACGCGTCATATATTTAACCGGAACAAATTCTGCAGAAATTTATGAACCCTGGTATTTCAGTATCGTAAACCTACTTTCGAGCAGTAGTCCATTTAATCGCGGCGTTGCCGTGCTCAGCACGAACTAGCCGTGGCGATTCACCATGACAGTTGTCTTTTTCAGCTTGTTTTTCTATCCAAGTGGCAGTAGAAATCCACAAGTGTTCAAAAGTAATATAGATTATTCGTGATAAAATACCAGGAGTAACAGTAGGATTCTATGCACTTAAGGTTTCGTTCTCAGTCACAAACGGGAGGAAGGGGTGCCAAATTAAACACAGAACTACTCATTAAAATAGGGCAGTAAAATCCACAGCTGTGTAAGAATTTACTACCGTAAGCAATGTGTTGAGATTTTCTGGAAAAGGGAAGTTCATGTGACAGCTAGGTTTTGTTTATGTGGGTTGAAGCTACTTAAATATACATTATTTGGAAAAGGCGAGGCAACAACAGCAAACTCCAAGAAAAAAGTGTAAATTACGCAAGGAAGTTTGCCAATTATTTTGAAACATGTGAGCCTCCAGCGGAACGACGCATAATAGGCAATGTTTCCTCTTAAGGTACACAAATTCGCTGTACCACCAGGCGCCACTGACGCAGTGAAATCACATTCTCGCACACTTGCAACATATCAAATTTAGTATCGTATAGGTTACCTACCGCATAGCCCTTTTATCGCTTGAAATGCTTCACTGGTTGTGTTTCTGCATGGTTGCGCAATTGCAAGCTCACTGAAACAAACAATTGCGCAGTGTTAAATTTTCTATGCTGGTCATAGGGTAACAAAGTTATTCAGGAGAGCAAAGATATTTAATCCTAATTCTTGTATTTTCCCAACTTTCTCTTGATTATCACATAAGATTCGCCTCAACTTTTTCCTTGAATGATCGCTGAACAGCATAATCCTTTTGAAGCACAAACTGCGTAGGTTTTGCGTTGTTTTGTAAGCAAATTTTGTGATATCGAAAAACCATTATGTGCGAAATGACGATGTTCACATTGTGGACGACAATTCTGCGGAAAATTGGTATTGTCAAGACACGACTTCTTAACGCCCTTTGTAAATTCATTTTGTAAACTTGCGGTATTACCTTTCGATTGTTGAATTATTTTCAGTAATAATCGTTTTTCATAGTTAGCAACTAGATTTTGTAGTGCAAAAGCGAATAAGCCCATTCAAGGGTTTGACAGCAATCGTAAGCCCAAATTAAACATTACCGCAACTTACTTAAAACATGATTGCCTCTATTTTCACTAGAATGTATTTGGTGCGCGCAGAGGCGAAGTTTCATTATCTGGGCCTTAGGCTATTTGAAATTGGGGGCCTTCTGGAAGGAATGTGACGACTGATGTCATACAAATTTAGTACTACACGTGCTCGCTACATTCACTGAACAAGTTGTTCCAATTCATAAACGTATTACTTTATTCTGAATTCCCTCGATATCAGGGACAACAACAGTCACAATGAAACTCACGAAAAAGGCAGCGGTGAAGTTATCTGACCACACTCACATTACATGTTTATTAAGTACCTCATTGGCCTTGTATAATCTGAAAAATGGATTCAGGCGTTTGGTTCCACACATACGTAGCAATAACCAGTTCTCAACGCCATAAAAAGAGAATGCTCATCGTCATTCACTGCAGACCTTCGCTCCCATTCTTCTGGAGATCTTTTGCTAGCTGCGTAGTAAAAACGTGCGTTGAACCAAAGCAAAAATACACAGTACAATACCAAGTTTTTTTGTACAGTACTATACCAAGTTTTTTTTAAGGATAACGTTAGGTGCACGGTATGGACCTGTAGAGACCCGATTTCTCTGATAGGGACCCGATTTTCTGATTCTAGGGACCTGATGATAATTTTCTCTGATCCTAGGGACCCGAATCGAGTCCCTAAAACACCTTAGAAAAACCCTGACTATACTAACATAAATGCAAACAGAAATGCTGGAAATTGTCCTTACTCCCAAAATTTTGGGGTTCCCCGAAATCGGTGTCCTTAGGCTTTAGCCTTTTTAGCCTAATGGCAGATCCGCGCCTGGGTACAGGACTGTAGTCACCGAAAATTTCTGGGGATGATTGGTTTCACCATTTGCGAATTTCTGAACTTTGGTCAAAGCTTTCAACAGCCATGCTGGGGGTAAAATTTTACTGACATAATTTGAACAATCAGTTTATAGTCCAGGCATTTTTATTGAAGTGATGGTGTTGCCCGGCGAGCTTGGCGATATGCTTGTAATTTGTATCTTTGATATACAATTTGTATATCTTATTATAAATAACTGTTCAATAGTGAGAATCTCAGCCAATGGAGAGAGCATTGATATGTCGGATTACGCCAAAGTACGACTAAAGCGCCTGTTTTACAAGAGTGTCGTGATGGGCGTACGAGATCGCTTGCCAATGCATAGGCTGGCAAGGGAAGTATCTGAGCAGCAAGTTTTGGATTTTTTTAAGCAACAGGTTTAAAACTTCGTGATAAGTAATAGGTTTTCATGGAATTGGCAGTTTCGTATCAACAAAACCAATTTTCCATGTGGTTAATTGAAAGAAACACACATGGTGCTTAACACCCCAGTGCATTATGCCTTTTGCATTATCTTTCAATGTTTGATTTCATGTAAACTTACAATTGTACATCATTATCATAGCGTACGATCAAACTCTAAAATCAACTATCACATAATATTTTTTGCAGTAAATGAAATAGTACTTAGTGAAGCTCGTTTGTTTTTTTCAGATGTGATTTTTTCCATTCTAATTTTCTTTAACAAAATCATTCAGAAATCAGATTTCTATTGAGTACTTGTGCACAGGGGCGCACGCAGGGGGGGCTGAGGGCAGTGGCGTAGCCAGCCGAAAAATTTGGTTGGGGCCAAAAAATTTGGGGGAGGCCAAAATGCTTGATTTTAGGCGAATAACACTAGTTCGTTTAGAAAAACGCCCCTCAAAGCACAAAATGGCTATATTTTCTAAAAATTAGGGGGGTCATGGCCCCTTTTGTCCCCCCTGGCTACGCCTATGGCTGAGGGGGCTAGAGCCACCCCTAACGGAAATCGCCTAAAAACAAATTTGTTGCTGACATTTGTTAAAACACAAAACAATTCCGCACATGCATACATGGCTATATAAAGATTTCGATTATAACAAATGGTGTAGTGATCTGTTACCTTGTTACGTTACGAGTGTTACACTTCAACTGCAATAAGCAAATCGTGCTAAGACTATAGGAAACCCTCGCTGAATGTCGGTTTTCGATAAAGACGTTGCGATTCATAAGTCATAATGTAATTGAGAGAAACCGCTTCATACATGCTATGACATAGAAACTCTGCACGTGTTGCGCAATGCGTTACGATTGGAGTTGTTCCTCCTGTAGTTCGAATTTCGGGTACCGCGATGGTCAGAAGAGTGCGAGGAAAAATGGATAAGTTTGTAGTTGTACAACGCAAGCGGAAACGTAGTTTGTCAAGAGAAAGAGACTTTTGCAAAAGAGATAGAAATGACACCAGATCGTGCTCAGAGTCTGCCAGTCAAGTATTCAGTAGTCAAAATGATATTGGTAACTTCGTTGGAGTTCCCCTGACTGATGCTGATCGACGAAAGGTATTGTTTAATTGCTGGTCCCCTCCTTCAGGTTTCTCGTTTCCA
>JGI24158J21664_10000736_pt1 | contig 32511 bp, 21 predicted proteins | sample Ectturendosymbi3_FD_21664 | JGI IMG/M metagenome (IMG submission 21664)
GCGTCACAAGTAGATTGTAACGGAATAACAATGGAATCTCTGCAGGTGAAAAAAAGAAAAGGCGTCATGAAATAAAGTGCAGTATAGTTTTGCGTTTAGTCTACATTTTACCCTGATCTGCTGCCACAAACTTTTCAAAGGAATCGTCGATAGTTAAATATTGTGACACCTTGAAAGCTCGCTGGTAAACGTCAGTGATTTTCTCAGAACTACAAAAATGATTTCTCAGAACTACAGGCAAATCGTGCGTCTGTTCGGACAAACAGAAAAGTGAGCGAACTCGTATATTTGTCAAACGGAATCAAGGGTTTTAAAGCATTTGGTGAATTGTAGTCATTAGCATTTCAATTCAAAATGATTGTCGAGGTGCGTGTTTAACTCCACGCAGCTCAACGCTTCTTCTAATTTTTAAATTCCACGGTGCCTGAAAAGCGAGTTGTGGTGCTTTGGTTGGCGTCGCATCAGCTCTGGCTACTGTGCGTTGTTTCGTCATCACTGCAGTGCTTGCTACAGTGACGTCACTGTTGCAAATCATTTTCTGGAGATGAAAACTGGTAGTTTTTTATTGTTTTTTTCATACACATCGTTGCAATCAAGTCGGATAACTTTCGGTTTATATAAGTAGATAGCGGGCATTTGCCGCAGTCTGGCTATAATCCGCTGCATTCTATTAACACCTCACTGAATGCTCTCTCTATTCCCCCTTGATCTGTTCTGTTGTTTTTGTTTGTTATTGGTCCCTAATGCGTTGCATCCCGATGCGCCAAAAATTACTGTGGGTCATGTCTATCAATAGTTCGAGATGTTTCGTGTCAAGGTGAAAATAACACTTCCGGCTGGTGTCAAGGCGAATTGGAACACCTTTTAAACCCTTTAATTAAAAAACTTAACGGCTGGCTGGCAGTGTCTTCAGGTATGTGTTAATGCAAACAAAATAAGTTTCTTTATAATTCAAACAAAATCAGTTATCTGGGAACACAATACAACAAGACATGCCGGCAACCACTCCTAGTAGAAAACATCTAGCTTCTCGAGAGGTGCAGAGATGTATGTTGCGATCCGCTGCCTTAGGTTACCCTCGCATGTGGTTGAAATGGCTACAAGGAAATGCAGTAGACCAACTTTGTAATCGGTAGTATGTTCATAGCTTCACGTGAAGGGCTGAAAGCGTACCTAAGCTGTTGTGTGTTTGCCCTTTTTCAAGAAGAAAATTGTTTTTGAAATGAACTATTGCCTTGAACCAATTTTTTTCTGCGCGCAGGAAAGAGCAAAAGGTCTTGGAAAAGGCGATGATAAGTTTGATTGTGACCTCATACTCGAAACAATGCAGGTGAGGTTGGTTTCATTGTGCTTTCAGATGCCTTCGGATTTTGCCATTTAGTTTGATCCTGTGCTGCAGCGCATTCGCTTTGTCGTTAGATTTGCTGACAAATTTTACAGTTTCTTTTGAGTTGCTGGGCCAAGGAGTTGAGCGACATGCCCCAGGAGAAAAAGAAGACAGTGCAGTGGAAGACGCAGTCCGCCATCCACCGGCAGACCGACGCTTACCTCAAACCGCTGTTCAAGAAACTGAAAAAGTGCACCGTTGCCCAAGACATTTTAGATTATCTGTGCGACATAATCAGGCATGTGTTGGAGCGCGATTACGTACAGGTGAGTTTTTAAAACAAGCTGATGTTTTAGAGACGCAGTCGAGATTAAGTATCGCCATGTTTACTGTTTATCTCCGGTAAAAGTCAAGCTTATCGCATGAGCACAACTTCACGTATTTTCGTGCTATTTTGGATGTACAGCAACTACCCAGAGCGTAAAATCCGGGCACGTTAAGTTTTGAAAAACAGTTAACAAGACGCAAGTCGCGGACAAAGCATGTTTAAGGATGGTTCGTAAAAATCAACTTTGATTATAATTCTGTGAGTGGCAGGCAATTTCGGAAAAATAGCGTTGTTCGAACTGTCTAATCTAATACCTATGTATGTATTATTTGAAGTGCCAAATTTTAAATAGGTGCTTGAAAGGAAAAGTTAGTCTGACCCTTGAAGTGCTGAGAAATAATTTCAGTTTTGGTAGCTTACTACTCTTGAAAATTTGAAGCTTGCCTATATTGGGTGACGCCTCTGGAAAAACTTCATAAGATACACTTTTATTGACATTAGCAACATTCGCTACAGGCACAGCGGAAATTCTGCTCCTTTGAGCGACGTCGTAAGTTAGAGAACGAACTGCAACAAATCGTAAATCGTTGCTTTCAGGCCAGCGCTATCTATCTGCAAATGGCCATCGGAAACGCCCCTTGGCCAATCGGGGTCACTATGGTGGGAATTCACGCCCGGACTGGACGCGAAAAGATCTTCTCACAGCAAATCGCTCACGTGCTGAACGACGAAACGCAGCGGAAGTTCATCCAGGGTCTCAAACGCATCATGACCGTCTGCCAAAGGCTGTATCCGGCGGATCCGTCCAAATCGCTGGAATACAATGCTGTGAAACCTATTTGATGGCAGATCGACGTGCGTCCTTGCGTCAGTATTCCAAACCCGAAGGAACGTTTGTCACTCCCTACGTGGTGGCAGAGTGAGAAAGCTCGGGATCGCTAGCGATTGCTCTTCGGATCCTACGGCGGTGAGAAAGACCGTCTTTTCCACAAAGTTGGCGAACTTTGGTGACATGGAAGAATATGATATTGAGACACTTGATCCAATATTGATCGAAAAGAAATTGGAAACAACTTGAAAACGCCATGTCGTGCAGACGTACGCTTGACGTTTTCTTATCTCTTCTCGCCTCGACAATAGGAAACGCACTTAGCATTCATTTTCACGACATTATGCATGTTGCAAACGGCACGGCGAGGGAAAAGTAGATTGTGTTGTTGATAACATCGCCAGAATGGCCAACGTGTAATTCAAAACAAATTGGACCGCTCGGGTTAGTTTCTGGTTTAATTTTATCGAACTGAAGATTTTCTGGCATTTGATTTATTGAATCCTCGCTGCGCTCACCCACACTTGCTGTTACAAGTCAAAATGCAACACGAAATTTCAAACTGTCCTTTTGCATTCAGACGAATAGTACTTTACCGCAAATTTTAATATTGTGGATAACAGCAATGGAGGGCGGCTGTGGTGGCAGCTTCGTCATTTAACTCTGGCATTTTGTACAAAAAGTCCCTCTGAAACATGACGTGGAATACAGCTTGTTTGAATTTGAAGTTGTCAATACGTCCTGCCCACAAGGAAGCACGAAAGTCGCTCAAATTTTTTGTGCAGTACTATTAATGAGGGTGGTGTTAGTTCTAAGCTGAAAAATTTAAGTCTCGCTCTCGAAGTTTGAACGAAGTCTCGATCTCGGAAGTTGAGTTCTTCATTATCACTGACTGCCCACGTTCGTCGGATAACGGGAGAATGGCAGGACATTCCTCTCAACTGAGATTGCACATCTACTTTTATATAATTGTTGATTTTGGCGATGGCATGTATTAGTAAGTAAGGCAGAATAGACGATACATCCACGTTTCAAACACCAGCAGGTTGGAGTGAGGTCACAGTAACGCTCAAGCGCGTTTGTACATATATACTAGGGTGGTCCTTAAATGCATAGCAAAAATTAAACTAAAAATACCATGGGAACCGAGATGGTTGTGTTCCTTTTAGACTAAAACTATCTTGTGTAAAAAAACTCCTAGGTAGAAGAACATTTAGGGGTTGCACATGAGCAATGAAGATACTAATAAATAGGCTATTTTGTTGATATCTGGATCCTTCTCTTTACAATGTATTAGCTGGTCAGAGGCAGGGGCATTTTGGGTGTCACCCACTCATTGTTGCCCAGTAAGTAGTGTACTCTTTTTACCGTCAGAAAAGGCTCTGTCACAATTTACATGACGAACTGCAGCTGATCTTCATCATGCGTTACAAGTCTTTCCTCAGGGCACGTTTGGGAGAATCTTCATCTCCATCTTTGTCAAGTGCTGCAACTATTCGTCCTTTCGTGTCATCTGGCACCTCTTGGTCAAAAAAGCCAAAGCCACTAATCCCTCAGAGAGGTACCAGAGCTGACCAGAGGATTTGTTCAGTGCGATTGTCCCATATACGTAGTTATTTACCCCCTTGAACAAGGGGTCTAAGGGCTATTTTTTGAGCTGTTAGCATTTTCAGCACCCTCTAACACCATTATTTGTCAGTATTTGTATCAAGATCTTTTCCTTGTACACAATGAATATTTCCTAAATGTCATAAATCAGGTGAAATTTTAGATCTTGACCAAGAGGGAGCTTCACAGCGGGTGGTCAAAATGTGACAAATATATACTCTGCCTGACAAACATTCAGTTTTGAGATGCCTATAACTTTTGATCCACACCTAGCTCACTTGTGACACCCGATTCAGGAGCGAGCCAGAAATATCTGGAGTACCAGTTTTCAGACCTATATCTTGTAGAAAAATGAAGTTATGGGCTGCCACCTTTCAAAATGAACACGGTGATCCATGAGGGCAAAAATGGGTTGTGACCCTTACAGTTTAACAGGCCATAAAATCTAAACCGCTTGGAATTTTGATCTGAAGCATGGGGATTTTTCATTGCTCGCACAGGGGTATGTGTGGTGCTTTGCTTACAGTTTAACAGGCCATCAAATCTAAACCGCTTGGAATTTTGATCTGAAGCTTGGGGATTTTTCATTACTCGCACAGGGGTACATTTGGTGCAGTTTTGAACAAAACCTGTGAGGGTGCCCATGGAAGCACTGGTTGAGTTGAGATGGAATGCGAATGACCCATGAAATTTCACTGCTCATGTGCAACCCGCAAACATCGATTTTTCTCTGAGATATTTTGCATGGATAGTTTTTCACCGAAAGCGAACAAATTTAACCCGGTTGCCGTACAATTTTCCAAATAAGGACCACTCTAATATATACACACGGGTTCATGCACTAGTACGATGCACGAATATCATCATCACCAGCACTTTTCATTAGGATGTGATCGGCTTGGCACAGAGTTTAATACACAGTCTCGTAATCGTTCCGGTGGTCTGTGGGATCGCGGAGATCTGGCAGGGGTAACTGTGTCACGGACGGCGGGCGGTGCACTCTGACTTGAGTTGAGTTTATTAGGCGAAAGTTAAGAATTTCAAAGACGAGAAAGAAACCATAGCAATTGCATAAACGCCAGGGCACCGAAAAAACCGCAAGGTTATCGAGTCGTTGCCCCTTGACTGGTCGATTAAGGTGCACAGCAAGCCACTTGCAACGTTACTAGCGTGGGAGGAAGGGTTAAGCACGTACGATGCACGAATGTCATCAACTATATTGTTATATACAATAGAATGTTGCAGCTGGTGAATGTTTCAATACCGCTTGTGGCGGTTGCATTGCCATCGGAAATAGAATACCTTTCGCTTTATCTGCGGTTGTACCCAATTTGCTTGAACAAGCGTGCGCAGCTGAAATTAAGCAAACTGATATAATAATGTCTCTGCAAATACACCAGCACGTTTTTTAATTTTTTTTACATTTGTTTAAAAGCATCGTATTATGAAGAAAATGTTCGGGACGCTGCTTACTGATCTTTTTCTAACATGCAACGATAGTATGAATCAATAAAATAAGTAAATTCACTGCCGTGTTACCAACACCTCAAAACTGACGCACATATTCTTAGCTAATTTCTTTCTTTCGACTTGGCATTCCAATATGAACTTAATTGATTGAGGCAACAAAGATAGAATTAGCAAAGTTCTCTGCATGGCACGCCATCTCGAAGTTAGATTGTCGAAATATTCCTAACACGCTATTGCAACGGCGGCCAAGAAAAAACAGTTTCCGTGACCAAAACGGCCAGACCGAATCGACTCAGACCGAAAAGTCGTGTACCCACTCCACATAGCCGGGCGGATCCAGCCAGTAAGGTTAGGGGGAGCGATTGCAATAATATTTAGTAGTCGAGCTTCATTACGGGCTCACTACTGTAAGAGAAATGAAGTATACTTGACAACACTATTGTAACAAAACAGTGGACGGCAAAATGGCCTTATATCGCGAATGCTATTTCCCGAATTGTACAAAATCATGGTGAATAAAGTTACTTTCGTAGGTTTTAGGAGGGGCGATCGCCACCCTCGGGATCCGCCCTTGGCCGAGCTTATACTTCAAGTTGTGAAGACAACTTACAACTGTCGTTATAAACCAGTGGTTCACAAACTTCTAGCGCGACCCAAATCTGACTTTAATGAACATCTTACGACCCAAGCCTAAAGCATCGAAAAAAATATATTTCACGTGCTTAGGAAGCGAAAATGTTTCGAACTACTCTAGTACTACATAACTAAACTTTCTTACTATCAACCCTGACACCGTACTCCACTGACCTATTTACTGAAATACAGGAAACCTCGGTTAATCCGGATCTTCGCCAAAAGCGAATAAAACTGGTGGTACGAATGATTTCTTACGTTTTTCTTCATAAAAATCTTCGGTTTATCCGGATTTTTTTAAACCGGATCTTCGCCAATAAGGGATAAATCTGCTCTTATCACATCTCGTAATCAGGATTTTTCAGTGAAGTAAGTTCACTGACTGGTCTTTAGGACAGATTCGACAGCTTTATGACGCAACACATGCGTGATCACGATCAACAACGAACGTTTTGGATTATAATAACAGCGGCCACAACTGCACGCAACATTCGACTAATCGTAGAGATGATTATTGCGTCACACATGGGCATATCATCTCACGTTGTACATAACGCTGAAGGCACACCTCCGCATCAGGGTTTCAGTCTATTGATTAGTGTGGAGTTTGCGTGTGAGGTGCAGAGCAATATCCCTGGGCGTATTGTACTCGGTAAGATGTTTGGAGGGCATTACCTTCCAAATAGAGTAAATGCTTATGGACCAGTCACAAAAATCTCTGCGTCAGTCCAAAATCCCAGATTTTTTCGCGGCCAAGTAATCTAAAATTATGAACTTAAGATTGTTCAAAATTGCCTGGATATAGTGGTTACTAACCTGATGTACCATTGTAAATACATCAATAAATTCGTTTTGCTTCTGCGAAAATCTGCCGTTGCGTCGTATATGTGTTCAATTTAAACGATTCTCACCTATATGTCAGTACCGAAATGACGTCAGTCGATAGAAACTACGTCTTCGGTTAATCCGGATCTTCGCCTAAACCGGATAACATCGTCGGTCAAATCGAATCCGGATTAACCGAGGTTTGCTGTAATCAGCTCCAAAATACTTCCGTAATCAACGAATCTTAACTTAGCAGCTAGCTGACTAGTAGCTGCGCTGCCATTAAAACTCGGAAAACCACTTATGATGCAATAATCCAGTTTAAATNAGGCGAAGCCAAATGAAATGTATACGATGCAATAANCAGTCTATGACGGAATTGAAAGAACTCGAAAAATGAAAGGAAAAAGTTCGTTTTGACAGATTTGAATCACCTTGGCGCGAGCCATTTGTCGACCCTTCGCGACCCATACTTTTGGAACCGCTGTTATAAAGGAACAAAATACTGCGGGACCGACAAAAAGCGTCGCTATAGGTGAAGTGCCGATATAGCCGAAGACCTCAAATATAGCAGAACTGAAATGCACGAAAAAATCTAGGAATTCTGCCAGGACCGACGAAAAAGCGTCGTTATAGGCAAATTCTACTGTCATAATAGATTCAGCCATCAGTCTGCTCACAATACGAATGTGGACGACGCGAGCAGTGACGATGAATGCGGTGAAATGATCGCGGACACTGCCAGTGAGCTATGACCGGCTTGTGATACTTGTTCTGGAAAACAGTAGTAAATGGGTTTGTGCGATCAAGTTTTCAAATTTTACGTACAGGTGTAGGTTTTTGGCGTTGAAAACCCGCATGAATATTTATTTTTCTGGATAAATCAAACATCGTGATGATCACTGTTAATTACTAAATTTTGTTAGTGCCAGTGTCTGAGCCTGAAATTGACATCCAGGCTGCGCGTGACTACCAGATCTTATTCATGAGTTTTGTTTAAACCGCGGAAGTTGTTTGGTTGTCTACCCCTCCAACGTAAGTTTTGACACACTGGTACCAAGTGAGATGTCTTTTCCGATCCCAGTTGTTTTTGCAAGCAGGGAGGTACTCTTGGGCAAAGTTATAAACGTACTGTTGGAGCATGCTCGACACTCATATTATATTACAGTATTAGTCAAAACTTGTACATCTCTTTCTATTTGGTATTTCACGCTCATCGACTCCGCGTTTTCGTTGTTTTTCTCTGTATCTGGTACGCCAATAAGAAATTATCGAGGTACTTTCAAGTTTTTCTTCAGCGTGAATGGGAGAGTACAAGATATTGCACACAATTTTTCATGAAATTAGGGTTGGTGTGCCACGTTGAACTGCTAGTGTCATCTCCTTTGCAAAATATTCAGCCTATAGGCCAGTGGTTCTTAACCTTTACAAACACGCCGAACCTTACGTANTTTTCCAAGTTTTTGTCGAACCCCATTTTTGTCCAATATAGCAGAAACTTGCTGTGACATAGNCACGCTTTCATTCATGTTTCAGATGACCTTCGTCGAAACCTTGAANNAGCTCAGTCGAACCCTNGGGGTTCGATCGAACCCAAGTTAAGAACCACTGCTATAAGCAGTGGCATTCAGATTGGGGTAAACGGAGCGACGGCCCCGGGCATACAAGGCAAGGCGGCATCCAAAGAGTGAAATTACAAAAGTTAAAATGCTGCAACTACTGGAGATGATTTTTCCTATTGTAAGGCTAATAACACTGCTGCATGCAGACCCATAACTAGCTTTGGACACGAGGAGGGGCGAATGTTTTTCTGAGAGGGGTGCACATTTTTTGTACTATGTCCAACAGTTTTAAACTATGTCCAACACATTTTTCCAGGGGGGTGAATAATTTTGTAGAGCGAGCCCCCCTGATTACGGGCCTGNCTGCAAGGATTTAATTTTTNGAAACTTAATTTTTTGTCAACGCTAGTTTTGACGTATATTAAAATGCCAGTAATTCTAACATTCTTCAATACCAGAGACATATATTCTAACCCAGGGCTGGTCAATTAATTTGGCTCTCGGGCCACTTTGTGAAGGGCCGTACCTTCTCATGTAAATAGAAGCAAGTCTTGTTTAAGTTAGCCTCAGCACTAACATTTACGGTGATAAGTTGGAGGTAATTTCAGATTTGAACATATTTCCTGAATGCTTCTGCGGGCCACTGAAAACGCAATGGCGGCCCACATTTGGCCCGCGGGCCGCTATTTGCCCACCCTTGTTCTAACCCAATCAAATTGATAGTGACGTGACTTTTTCCAGAACGTGCGATAAAGGGAAAATCACAAAAAAATGATTGAAAGATANTTATGGACGTGTAATTGATATTCTGAACCAAATTTCAAAACCGTCCTATTTCAATTCTTGCTGATTTAGCTGACTTTTTNANGCATCACTAGTTTTCCGTTTCGCTTTTTGATGTGGCAAGCTGGCAACCCTGGGTGTGCGCTAACACAGCCGCACACAAGTTTTGCAATATATGCATCATTTCGAGTTTCGTCATTAAATTGGCTGTTCAGGCGGATTGATCATAACGGCTCACATAAGCCCGCAGTTGTTCTGCCCCCCAGTAGTTGTACATATAACAGCCACATAAAAAATGAAAGTGTTCTCGCGCACTCCATGCGCATTTTCAATTCTTGTGTAGTTTACCAACCGCCATCCCAGCCGCATACTTTCTCTGCTCGACTGCTATTCGACGAGACTTTCGCGCAGCCTGTTTTTGCAGTTGTGCACTGCCCATTCGTAGCGTTGAGTGTGTTTTACTCCACTGTTTTTATGCGCAACCTTAACATTTTTGCATTAGTGAACTGCACTGACGTAGCACTGAGTGTGTTCTCTGGTTATTCTCCCCTGTTTTAACGCGTTGCCGGATATTTTTGCAGTTGTGAACTGCTCTGTTTTAGCGTTGAGTTATGTGCTTTGCTCCGGTCTCCTAACTTGGAGCGCTGATAATTCTGTTCATTGTAGTTGCACATTGTACAACAAGTAAGGAGAGTGCGTGTAGAATAATATGCATGTTATGTCAACAAACTTCGCTAAAACGTTGTTTTGCAAGAGTGAAATATGACGTCATATTGTGACATCACAAATAGCGTATATCAAATAACAATGACCACCATAGGACACTGCTCAATACTAGCATTTGGTAGGGGCATAGCAGTCGCCCTGGGCATCACCTAACCTCTCCACGCCACTGAGCGTATAGGCAAGGGACGCTGCGGCCCACTTTTTAGCTAGTGATTATAATCAAATCTTGGCATGTTGACGGCAATACTTTTGAACACAAAGATTGTCTAAAAAAAACGTCAGAATCACGGTCTTGGTGCTAGCAAAAATATGGAGGGGTCGTCAAGTAAGCTACATTACCAAAGTTCAAGCTGAAGTGTGCGTAAAAGTATGACGTCGACTTTTAAGAAGAAACTCATCAAAATCACCGAAAAAAATTTGCATCACAAACTCCCGTCTTGTATAATTTTATAAGTCGCAAAAATATCATTCATCAAACAGTTGACGAGCCCTGACCACACTTGGCCCCAACAGCCAGAACCAGGCCCGTAACCAACTTGGGGCACCAGGGGTGGCGAAGAGCTTTCTGAGAGAGGCCCAAATTTTTTGAACTATGTCCAATAGTTTTCAACGATGCTCAACACATTTTTCCAAAGGGGTTGAAAAATTGTGTAGGGGGGCTTCGCCCCCCCTGGTTACGGGCCTGGGCACATCGAATGTTTCTGAAGAAATTTAAAATAGTTGCAATTTTTAAATTTGCACTTCGTCCAAAACCAGTAGAATTTGGGAGAAACACCTTTTTATATTTTTGGTCTTGTTCGTTCGTACTTGCGAAGAAATGGTGAAAACAGTTTGGGTAAGTAAATTAATAGGACAGTAGTGCAACAAAGTTTTGCAACAGCTCGAACAATCGCTTTCGATTTTAACACAGCAGTCGAGACACAAAAACTCGTGTTGCGATAACGGACCACTTACCACAAAACAATTTTCTACCGCTGTTTCCCGAGATAAATTTTCTTAACACAAGTCTTTTGACAGCAGTTTAATTAGGTTCAATCTTTGCTGCTCCGATTGAGGAACATGATTCCCCAGTACCAAATGACCAACAACCAGCAAGGACAGTGTTTTTTAGAAACTTCAGTTCTGCCATATAATTTTTACATAAATATTTTTTGCAATATTTTTATGTTTATTTTGCGTCAGATTTATGTGTGGCGCCACACATGGTTGATATCACTAGGGTACTCGAATAAAACAATAACACAAAAATTGTTAGTCATAGCGCAGTACAGAGCAACTGTTAGATGACTAACACGGACAACACAGGGAGATGCCAAACACTGAAACAGCGCACCGGCAGTAACTGCAGTCACTCATCATCAAATAGTAATCCGGCAGTGGGAAGAAAAATAANGACAATGTAACCCCAGGTTCGTCGCCAATGTGCTTGTAGACATCTGAACAAGTGAGCAGCGCGTAATAAAAAGTAGACAGCCTGCAGAAGAAAGTAAAAGGGATCTCAATCTTTTACGGTCTCTTGCGCCATCTTTATTTAAGACCCTGCAAGCCAACGCAAAGAGCACGACAGTAACCCAAGTTCGAAGTTGATCGCAGCACGCTGTCGTATTGAGCCGGTAGGCTACCGATCAACGCGGCTGTTAAAATCCACGTATGCGAAAACACCTGCAGTTTAACAAATTTGCGATAACAGCTACAATACAGCATCCGAAAATGCTTCGACCGACGGATCATGGCGCTAGGTAAATTCTCCCTTGAACCTGCTTTTTTCGTGTCATTTAAAACGTTCCTTTTTTCCCGCCCCGGTTCGTCGCGTTTCGCTCGCAAGTTTTTGTTTATTTCTTGTATTCTCTGAGGCAGTATCGTCAGAGCAGATTCTCATTTTTGATTTGTCCATGCTGTCACGTGATATAATATGGTTGCTTCCGCATGGCAGCCGCTCACTCTTTTGTTCGCCGTGCCACCAGTCTCGTGTCCGCGTGAGCTAAGAATATCGTGAACTGTGCACAAAGAGCCTGATTTGCTTTACTTTCCGATCTTTCATTCATCTTACAATTTTCTTCGCAATGGCCACTGAAGATGCGAAGGTTGTCACTGATAACACAATGCAAGCTACTGTAAAGGTAAGTTACATTGGTTGTGCGTTACAAAATTTAGGTACTGTAACAAGCTAAAGCTTTTCATAACGTGGTTGTTCGCTACTGCCTTGTACACGACGAGTTATCGCCATTGTCTGCCACGGGCAGGGTTTGGGGCAGTGTACGAGTTTCTGCATTCTCTGTCTCACTGATTACCAGCACAAACGTGCCAAATAAACGTACTTTGTGGTTTGCTGCGTTCATCTTCCTGCGTAGACTAGTTTATATCGAATTACAGCAAGGTCAGTTTTCTGCTGTGTTATAGCCAGCAGATCAAAAGTATTCAGTGATTTTTGCAAAGTTGACGTCAATCCAATTGCTTGCTGGGCACTGTTCCATTTGCCCAGGCCAAATCTGGCAAACAAACTTAATGTGTTTATACTGTAGGTGCTGGTGTGACCAAGTTAAATATGTTGAAACGTTTTTCTTCAATTATTTGTGAAACTCGTACATAATTTGCTTAACTATTTCAGACTGAAGTGCTACATAGTAGTATAATAGTTACAATTAATACATTGTATGCTTGTCAATGTTGTTTTTAACTTCGTGTGCAAAATTTGGTACATGTTATGTTGATATTTAGGAAGGTATAAAAACTGATCCCAAGCTTGTTGAAGAAACCAAAACTGTTACAAAAGAAGTTGCAGAAAATGGTGCTGGTGATGCACCTACTGCTGAAAATGGAGATCAGAAAAACACTAAAGTGAGCACTGCTCAGTTGGAAATAAATTGTTACCTTCAGCTGATGTGTTGTGGTTTGTATTGTATGAGATTTAAAACTTTAATATTATACATGCAGTATAACTGTTGTGTCAAGAGTGTTGTGTCAATAACTGTTGACTATTGTGTCTCACAAAAAATCCGCACCCCCAACTGAATTTTTTTCATTGAAAAGTACAAGACTTTGGGCCTTTAAAAAGCTCTCTACTGCTTTCAGCACCAGAGATATGCTCATGCAAAGCCACATGCGATCTGGTTGTTTTGGGTGAAATGCTTAAAGTACTGGACGTGAAAGAGTTAAGCAATGTGAATGTCACTTGTGATTCATGTCAACAATTTTAACAACCTATAAAATGGCAAAAATATTTATAGACAGTTGCAATATCCACTGCAATTAGCCTAGCCAATTCATTGGGTATTATAGTCAAACTCAACTGTTGAAAATTATGTCAATGAAAAGTGATTGTCATCCAAGTTTTTTTTTTTTTACACTCCATGATCTTGGCTTAATTGTTAGGAGTTACATTTTTTTTGTTCGACCAGGCACATAGCACCACCAAATGGGGTTGGGCAAACAGAGGCAAAGACAGATTACAAAAAGGTTTTACAGTAATACAGTAGTGTTGGATACATGGAAATTCTTTCCTGGGAATGAGACCCTGGATCATTCAAACTTCATTGTAATTCATTTGAATTTAAAATTCTTAGGCTTTTACTTAATGCCTACACATTTTTAAGAAATGACACCAATTTTGCAAACGTTAAATCAAATAGTTTTTGGTTACCCACAGTTCTTGTATTCCTACCACTAGATGGCAATCATATTGAGCAACACAAAAATGATTCTAAGTCTAGTACCATATTTATTCAATTGTAAGCCATGACTTACATTTGTTTCATCATTTCGTGTAGCTTATTACCTTGTCGAAACGTTTAGATATGCTCAGCCTTATGTTTTGTTGACCAAACTCTCTTTATATTCTCTTTTCTTTGGCATCACATGCACACTTGTCACAGGTGGCATTGTGATGAATAGAAGACAGTTTAGTGGTGAAGCATCACTACCAGGGTTGCCAATTAAATGTACTAGTACATGAAAGCATCTAAGAGGCTTAGGTAACCGATGTTCAAGGGAGGCTAACAATCAAATAAATATGGTATACATTTTGACATTGACATTTGGGTGCTTTGCCACAATTTTGTACAGTCTTATACTGAGGATGGTAAAATTGCTTTCAGGCACCAATCTTATTTCCAAGGCTTACTTACTCTTTGGCACCTGGCATGATTCTTGAGTTTTCATCTTCTTCAAAAGCTTAATTTCTTTAAAATAAAACATGGATGCTTTCATGTTGGTTTTCCAAAAAGCCTTCATGTCAAATATCTATCATCAACTTTTTTGCAGCATGTTTTAAACAGTGTGAAGGACCAAAAAAGTTAATACATGCCAAGAATCTGGCTAAGAGTAATTAGTTAAATTTTTTCATGGTATGCAATTGCAGAGTCAGTAACTATCATATTTTCAATGCATTGACAGGGGATTAAAATCATCAACATTTGCTTTGATTTTCTTGCATTTTCAAAAAAATGTTCATTCTGTTCTGTATTACCACCTACCAAAATGTGAAGAACACAGCAACCAGCTAATTTTCTTTTTGCACTTTTCACCTTCTAGCAAACTCACCATAGTTTCAGACCATAAGGCGAAGTGTCAAATTGAATGCTAGCTGTTCTTTTTTCATACATAAGGTGCAATAAATAAAAAACTTATAACACACAAGGGAATTTAATCTGTCAAACATGCTTATTCTGCTAGACATGAATAAAATAAAATAAAAGATGCACATGTCTGATTCGGTGTGCACCAATGTAGTTGGGAGCCTTGCAAAGCAATTACTTTTTGGAACCACATAATGCTGCTCATTGCAATTGCTGTTGGTTTATTATGTAACATTATGGTCTGTTTACTAAAAAATCATAAATAGCCCTGTTTACCACAATTTGTTCTAGATGAGAAAGCACAACCAGATCCATACATTAGGCTCACTGCATTATAAGACACACATTTGATTTTTGAGAAAGATTTTAACACTGAGCTGGCGTACGATATATTCGTACTTGGATTTTGGCCTAAAAAACAGCAGTTTTCGGTTGTCTTACCAACGCCCTAGCTCCTACGCTGATTGCACTAGAGAGCTGTTCAAGGGATCAAACAGATCGGCCAGTCTAGTACATTGCACTCATAAAGTTTTTTGTTGGGGGTTGTGGATTTTTTGCGAGTGATGTCATAAGTGAAGTAGTTTTGGGGTCATTTTGGCTCATGTTGCTTGGCCTAGGGCCCAACTGCTAGGCCAAAGTGTTTCGATGAAATTTTCATTGGAAACTAGGCTCGAGTCTGAGTCTTTTAGTACTTTGGATGACCTGCTGGGATTTTGGGTTCAACAATTATGATGTAAGTTAGTAAAAATATTTGACTAATTAGCTAGTTAATTAATTTGTTTATTTTAGATCATAACTTTTGAACCAGAAACGCTAGAAAGTCGATCAAAGGCTGACTGAGCTAGAGAGCTGTGCAAACCCTCTTAGAATCTTCTAGTTTCAATTTTTTAAATAACAGAAGGTTTTGTTTTGTTGTGGGTGACGTTTTGAAATGGGTAGGTTTAGGGTTTCTTGAATGACATCATCAAGCCCTGGGCCCCAACTGCAAGGGAAAATTATGTTTTTTTAAGAAAAAAAATTAAGCAAAAAATTGCATCACTAGAGCCCTTGATCACCCTTTTAGTGTTTGTGTTTCGAAAGTTATTGCCAAAAATGCAAGTTAATTAATTTCTTGTTGTTAGGCCATAACTTTTGAACCAGAATGCTAGAAGGCCAATCCAACCCCTTTAAAGACTATGGCTTTGCTGCCGATAAAAGCTTGAGCCAAAAAGAGTGGCTGGCTCTTGCGTTGGTGCCGAGGGCCTGATGATGTCACCTACCCCACTATGACATCGCTTGCAAAAACACGTAATCCAAAACTTAAAAAAAATCCAAACTAGAAGACACACTGCATCATTTCAGGGGTTGAACAGCTCTCTAGCTCAATCATCTGTAGAAGAGCAAGCAGTCAAAGCAAATTTAATCACATCAGAGGCTTTTGTGAGGCTTACGCTTACCACTTCACAAACTTACAGGAAGCACAAATGGTCTGACCAGAATCGTTTACTTCACTGATCCTTTGATTCAGAATATGTGGGGCATGCCAGAGCAACTGACGTGTAAGAATGTGCTCATGAAAGCACAGAAGACACATTAGGATACAAAATGATTGTACAACTGTCAATTCCAAGTTTTCCAACAAGTTTGAAAAAATGAAAGAAACCAACTTCAAAACAGATCTGGTAAATGTGGGATCATGCAGTTACCACAAACTAGCATAATGATTTTTAAAGAAAAGTAATGCAGTCTAGATTGCAGATATCACAAAACACCTGTAACCACTGAGGCTTACAAATTTTCAGTGAGATGATGTATTTTGCTTAAATTTTCCAAAAAATTATTCAAATTTTGTTCTTTGCCGATTATAACACTTCTACAGAAAGTAAAGCAAGAAATGTTTTTACAGTGGTATGCAATGTGTGAAGTGTTTCATCAGTAACATTTTGGAAAAATAAACATAAGTGATAATATTGTTAATTTTTCATTTAGTATTGAAAAGATCAATGAAGTGTGGAAAATGGTTATTAAAAATGTGTGGGCCTATCTTTTCTATGTAATCAGCTTTTTTCCTTTTTCGGAATCCACTGAAGGGAAGTCAAAACGCAAATATGAGAAGTACTGTCTTTAGGTAAACTTAAACTGCATACAACCAATTTTATTGGGATTGCCNACCAGTGTATCTAGAATTNCAATCAGTTGTGTTGCTTATCAATGCGAATGCCACCTGGAGGTAAAAGTAAAGTTGGCATGCAGAACACTTACCTCACATTGTAGTTGCTGCCATCAAATTGGGATTGAATTAAAGACATATTTTTGAAGTTTCACTATCAAATGATTAGCTGAACTAAGCCATGTGTGCAGTGCGTCACTGATATGTTTTATGTCACAGTAGTGCTAAAATTCCAGCTTACTAATAACTACTGTTTAGTTATCATGCTAAATGCACTTCATGTCATGATTTTGGACTTGTGATCTAGCTAGGAAGTAAAAACATTTGACATACAGGCTGTCTGGCAATGCCTTTACATTTGTCATTGTTCACACTTGTTTCAGCTTGTTTGTGCTTCTTCAAGCAATGGACCTGTGTGAAAATGTTGAAGGGATGGAAAAGCGTTTGTGTTGATTTTACATGCCTGTGAATGAATTTAAATTATTGAGATGTGATCATAGGTAGAATTTTTACAGTAGACCTTGTATATTTCCACTTAAAAGTCGAAACAACGCGTATGCACAGTTATTTATAATTGCAGGAGAGTGAGAATGGCGACAAAACACATGCAGATGGCGAAGCACCTGCTCAAGAGGCTGAAGTAAATCAACCTGCTGAGGAAAACGGTGATAGCGATGAAAAAGTTGCTCCTAAACGCCCAGCTGATGGTCCCNAACCGGTAATTCGTTGACACCTTTTTCATTTATTGTCAAGTGTCAGTTTGTGTCAAAATATGTAACAGCTTATGCGGGTGTTTATTCAGTNACGGCCATTTAATGGCCCGAAATTCCATGTATTTTCTGTTTAGGAGACGGACGACGCTAAAAAGCAGAAAACCGAAAGCGAGAACAGCGAAGTGACTGAAGAGCCTGCTAAAGAAGAGCAGAAGGCAGAATAATGAAACGCATCGCGCCATTCAATGGCCATGAGCTCCAGCGTCCAGTCATGTTAAAGCACACTTTGTGCGATTAAATTCTGATTCCGCTGCTACTGAGAAGCATTTGTTTCGTCATTGTGCATAAACCGTGCGCTTTTCAGGGTTGAGCAATATGGCAGCACAACGTATTCCGTTCTTGATCTTGTACAAAGTATTGGTTGTCGTGGTGTTGCGTCGAATTAGATTTACGGCCGTGTATTTTAGAATCATTTCGTTGCTGAGGCATTTTTCGGTCTCTGAGTACCTGCTAAACCTTGGTGTCTATCAGAAACTGATTTTTTTCACTGCCTGTTCCTGTGCTTGTAAAGCTTGTGCATGCCCCTGACATGGTCTGTTCCTTTCATAAAACATTCAACCTGTTTTCGCATACAGGCTAACTTCGGTTTCTGTGACTGCAGTAAACGTTTAGGTTTTCGCCCATATTTTGAGACGTTCTTTTGGTTTTAGTGCATTCCTTTTTTTATACTTTGAACTTGTTCCATGTTGGAAAGATAAATTTCATGTGCTTGGGGATTTTGTATACGCCGGTTGTGTTTCATGTCTCCAAAGGTGTAATGAGAATTTAGCCAGCGGTAAGACCTGTGCGGATATATATATATATATATTAATATGGATGCCACTGCGAAATGATCGGAAAGCAGCCCTCGCGCAGGCACAAGAGCCAGTCCTTGATAGGAACAAGTAAGTATAGCTTTAAACTGCAAGGAGAATCCTGGTCGTGCGAAGGCCGGGTCAGAAGTTGGTTCAAGGGGGAAAAAAAATAAGCTTATCAAACAACGTCGTTTCATAGCTGCAATAATCAAACGCCAACGCACTGAGTCTGACAGCAATATGATTGTGGAAGGGGCTTAGCCCACAAACTCGGGAAAATATGAGCAGTGAAGGTGGAATATTTGACAGTCCAATCTCATTACGGGTTCACGACTGTAAGACAGACCAAGAATGCAACCATGTTATGGCAAAACAGTTGACGGCAAAAAGGCCTTGTATCGCGATGCTGTTTTCCGAGCTGGAAAAAAATGAAAACTTTTGTAGGTTTTAAGTGAGGCGATTGCCCCCCCCGGACATGGCCAACTAAGAGGCTGACTTGCCTTGACTTTGGGTCATGCATTATAGACGACTTACTGGCAGACAGAAAGTTCAACTTCAAAAAGTAGCTGCTTGAATTGTAAGTTCTATCTGGAAAAACCTCTGACGATTTTTTTGACAAGTGTAATGCTTCAATGGAATTCTGAATCCTCGAACAGTTTCTATGTGATTGTTTTTTGAGCTTGCTATCCAACAAGCAGGCGCGGATTTACCATTAGGCCAAAAAGGCTAAGCCTAGGGCCCCACAATTTTGGGAGCAAGGACAATTTCCAGCATCTCTGCAAGTAATTTTATTTATACTTTTGTTTTGACTCCACGCACATTTCTTTACTATACCGCTAACAAAGGATCGCTGTAGAAGAATGAGCGCGACAGATTGAAGTGAATGACGATGAGCATTCTCTTATGACGTTGAGAATTGGTTATTGTTACGTAAATACAGTGATGTGTGGAACAAAACGCCTGAATCCATTTTTCAGTTTACACGAGGCCAGTGAGGTACTCAATAAATAGGTAATGTGAGTGTGGTAAGGTAACTTCACCGCTGCCTTTTCCGTTAGTTTCATTGTGACTGTTTTTGTTCCTGATATCGAGGGAATTCAGAACAAAGTAATGTTTTTGAATTGGAACTACTTTTTCAGTGAATATAACGAGCACGTTTAGTGCTAATTTGTATGACATCAATCGTCGCAAACCTTCCAGAAGGGCCCCCAATTTAAAATAGCCGAGGGTCCCGAAAATGAAAATTCGCCTCTGCCAACAAGGCTTGGTAAGCGTTCGTATTGGAGTGTGTTTCGAAAGGCTGAGTCTCGGAATTGCAAATAGGTTGTATTAATGAATGTCGTACAAAAAATCTTTGAAGGGCAGGGCCGCAACCAACTGGTATCTTCGGGAGGGCAAAATGATGTAACTTGTTGCTGCACCATACAAATACATACGTTTGTGAAAATTTCGGGGGGTTCAATTGCCCCCTCTGGTTGCGGGCCTGATGAAGGGTTTAAGGCGCAGACAGGGGGGGTTGAAGGGGCTCAAGCCCCCCGATAACAATTAGAATAGCGATGTTTTCTTAGTTTTTCACCAACATTGTAAGCCGAAATCGGGTGCATTGCAGAATGTTATTCGGTAGTATCACAATGCGTAGCAATACATTTGTTGTCACACCAGACGGTTATGAATTTTCGAGGTTTTAGAAATATTGAAACAGTTTTCTTCATTCCTGCCTGGTTTGTACTACCATCTACAACAAGAGTTGGGTTTACCGTGCTCTGCTACCGTGGAAACAAGCTAGATATTTGAAATACCAACAGGTTCGATTGATGTACAGTTAATACGTCGCAAATTTGGGACCTTCCTAATCAGTGCTCTCGCGTTTAGGGATTTTGTCCCTAAATGGGAATTTTTGACCCTTTTCAGGTATTTTTTGGGGATTTTCGGATAAGCATGAAAATGTGTAAAATGAATTGTTTCAGTTTATTTTGGAAATCATATTTGGTTCTATTTTTAACATTTATCATAGCACTCTGAGTTTATGCAGCACCACTGATGTAGGAGGTGGGGGTGCAAGCGCATCACCAAAAGTTTTGATTTGTTGAAAATCCGTGGAAATCAGGGCAAAATCTCTGAAAACCTTCACAAACTACCTGAAAATCTGAGCAAACCCATGACAATATGAGCAAAAACGTCGCCCAACGGTGCTCAAAAGAACATGAAGAGCTTTTGTTTCGGTGGTCGGAGTTTTTTCTCGGGCAAGTTTGGGAGAATTCGAGCAAAAATCCTTCGCATCCCCAAAATTTGCCTGCTCCTTGCTGCACCACCACAAATCTAGGAACTTTTTGGTACTGTTCTAGGAATATTTGGAGTTGCATTTATGAGAACCCTGTTCCTAATGTGCACACGTGGAAGATATGCAGTGCGAGATGTGAGTAACCGCTAGCTGCAGGCTGAACAAATTCGCTATTCTGCTAATTAGTTGCATGCCACTCTTTAGTCAAGGAAAAGTGTCAAGTGAAAATAGACAAGTTGGTGGTGAAATTAAAAAGACATTCATCTTCGTACGAAACAGATCAGGGTGAGCAGCCTCGAAAAAATTTTATTGAACGGTGTCAGAACAGTAGTCCTGCCTAGGAATCTCCTTCAAATACTAGCCATACCTCCTGTTTCAACAGCTACTGCTGAACGAAGTTTTAGCACACTGAGACGCCTGAAGACCTATCTCAGAACAACCATGGAAACCGCCTCACTGGCTTGGCTGTTATGTCAGTGCTACCAACCGCCCGTCAACGAGAAGGAAATTCTAGAAGACTTTGTTGCGAGTCAAAGGCGTCGATCAGACTTTGGTGATAAATTAGACTATTATTTAGACTGACAGTGTTTCTGTAGCTAAAAAAACACCAGTGATTGTTAAGCCCTTCACCTATGGTTTGCAGCGGCTGAAGGTTTTGCTTGTAATTCTTGGAAGGTTGTGCTGTAGGGAGGAGTGGGATGGAAGCTCCCGCATATAGTGCTGTGTAGAGCTCATGTCAATTGTTTTTTTAAATATTGTAAATGAATGTGCCTTCTGCTTGTTTGCATTTTTTTAAATGTGAACTATTATCTACACAAGCAGGATCTAGATTTTGTACAAACCTTTTTGTTTTGATGAAGGGTCATGGCTGCTTAGAACATAATCGCAATTTTCACTTTACGATTATACTCATACACTTTGCTAAAAGCTTACGAATTATCCTGGCCTTTTTAGGAGATCACTGTGGTGTAGGTTTACAGTTAATTTTGACATGAATTAATGTACTACTGTACTATGAAAGAATATCGAAAAAAACAAGATGGTAGTTTAGTTCGAAGGACCCGCAGTTTTCGTGGTGAGTAGGCCTACAGACAATTGTTTATTCACAAAGTATGTGCTTTCCTTGGCTATTCTAATCACAAGCAATTTTTCCTTTTCAAAGCTTTTTGCTTCCATAACTTAAGCAACCCCCTTAAAAATCCTGGCTGCGCCCCTGTGAAGGGGTAATGAGCCAGAAGGGACGGATATGTCGTCCGCCCTGTTCCGTTAAGGAAAAAACTTATCGCAAAACACAGCCTCTCCTTTTCAGGTGTAATGATTGCTGCATTTGAAGTAGACTCAATGCAAAGCCACTACTATGGTGGCCCATGGCCGTCAAGCGTATTTTATATTTTCATGTGCAATTTCATTTTCAAGTTTTTTCCAAGTAGAACTTACATTTCAATACTTTACTACGCAATTGTGCCCGCAGCAACACCCACCTGCGGCGGCCATAATTCTACAAAAGCACCGCATTCGGGCTTTTGGCACGGAATCCGTTTGAAAAATTCGCGACAGTTTCCCCTATCAGCCAAGGGCGTACGCAAGGGGGGGTTGGGGTTAAACCCCCCCTTAAGCTTGATATTTTACAAAAACGTTATTACCTGCGCAAAGAAGTTTAATTGTTTTCGCGTACTTTTTGCTTGTTAATTTGTCGATTTAATGCAAATACCACGAAATGAATTTGCATGCAAATTTCAAGGAACATTGTAAATGGGCTAAAAAGTAATGTAATTAGGTTTTGGTGGGAATCTGGGTAATCGTCTGCATACAGAAACTATCTCGCCACTTTTTGCCTATTAGGCATGTTTAAGATTGAGTTCCGCGATAGTTTACATTATCCGAAACACTCAAGGGCGTACGCAAGGGGGTTGGGCTTGGGGTTAACCACCCTTTGAGCTTGAGATTTTACAAAAACTACCCGCGCAAAGGAGATTAATTATTTTCGCAGACATTTCGCTTGCTAATGTGTCGATTTAATTCCGCGATAGTTCACTTTATCCGAAACAATTGTCTTTATTTTGTCTTCTAACGCTGTTCGGCGCAAGCGCTGACCGCATTGGCTACATTACCAATGTCTGTAGCATGAAAGAACTGTTGCACGAGCTCAAAAACAGCAGTTGTTAGCATGGAAGCATTCAGGCATTTGATAATGTCTCAGCAGGAAAAAGAAAAACTAAAAGTTTGCTGGTGTTCTATAAATAACAAAAAATCGAAAGTTTTCTTGCGTACTTTATCTGCATTCTCAATTCTTGTGTAGTTTAGCAAGATTCGATCTTGTAAACCGGGGTGTGCGTCAGCCAGTCCAGCCGCACTTTTCCTATGCTCGACTGCTCGTATTCGACAAGATATTAACACAACCTCATTTTGCAGTTGTAAATTGCTCTGACGCATTGATGAGTATTTTTTACTCCCGTTTAATTTACAGTACATGCAGGGTTTTTTATAAGGAAAATGTTAGGAACCCGGACGCGAATCGGGTCCCTAACACGCCTTAAAAAAACCCTGGTACGTGGTTCCTTGAAATTTGCATTCAAATTCATTCCGTGGTATTCGCATTAAGTCGACAAATTAACAAGCAAAAAGTATGCGAACACAATTTCCTTTGCGCAGGTAATAAAGCATTCGTAAAATGTCAAGCTCAAGGGGGTTAACCCCAACCCCCCCTTGCGTAAGACCTTACTTGCCTCCTACATCAATGATACAGTCGTGCACCTGTGCTTGCAATATGTGCATTATTTCGAACTTCGTTATTTAATTGGCAGTTCAGGCGGATTGATCATAACGGCTCACACAAGCCCGTATCTGTACTATCCCTCCAGTAGTTGTAGGCTACATGTAACAGCCACATAATAAAAAGCGAAGGCTTTCTTGCGTACTTTACGCGCATTCTTAATTCTTGTGTAGTTTGGCAAGTTTCAAACTGCCATGTCACCCGTGGATGCCCGTCATACCAGCCGCATACTTTCTCTGCCCGACTGCTGTTCGACTAGACATTCGCACAGCCTGATGTTTTTGCAGTTGTGAACTGCCCTGTCGTAGCGTTAAGTGTGTTTTACTAAACTGTTTTAATGCGCAGTCTTACATTTTTGCAGTTGTCAACTGCGATGACGTAGCACTGAGCGTGCTCTACTCCCCTGTTTGAGCACGTTGCCGGATATTTTTGCAGTTGCGAACTCCTGTCTCAGCGTTGAGAGCTGTGTTTTGCTCAGATCTCTTAACTTGGAGCGCTGATTTAATTTATGTTCATTACAGTGACGTATTGTACAACGAGTAAGGAGAGTGCGTGCAGAACAATATGCGTGTTGGGTCAAAAAACTTTGCCGAAACTGTGGTTTGCAAACGTGAATATGACGTCATATTGTGACATCACAAACAGGATACAGTATATCCAGTGACAATGACCACCTTACGTCACTACTCAATACTAGAATTTGGTAGGTGACATACAATCAAGCAGTCGCCCCAGGCATCACCAGACCTCTGCACGCCACTGAATTGAAGCTAACAAATCCACGATCTTTCTGGGAGACTTCAATCTATAGTGCAGTCCCGTCGCCACGGGGGGGGATTCGGTGGGCTTAGCCCCCGCAAACAAAGCTCCAAGCCCCCCAAAATTGAAACATGAAACACTAGGAATCAGTGGAGTTTTGTCAATTTTTGAATGTCAAGCCCCTCCGCACAGACGCAAAGCGCCCCTATTGAAAACTTTCTGGCGACGGTTCTGGTGTAGTGGATACATTTGTGCTTTAATATTTTGTGCATTCTTACTGAGTGATTCCAGGCAATATTATATTCGTGATTCAGTCAGGGGCGTACCGAGATAAGATTGCGGACGAGGTAAGAAACAAGTTTGGCTTCCCTCGAAGACCTTCGGGTCGAACCGAAGGTCTTTTGGAAGTAAATGTACTGTATTGAAGAAAGTACTTGGGACTTTTCGGCGACCCCAGTGATTCGACGCCCGGGGCATTGTGTCACCGTTGCACCCCCTCGTTACGACCCTGGATTTAGTACATTTGTACATGTTTGCGAACAGTCTAACAATTGACACGATAGCCTATGCAGTGATACTGCCAACTAGAGCGAAGCTTTTCGTAAAGTTGAATCTACTGTAAACGTTACTGCACTGAAACAAAAGGCACTGATAAGTATCATCAAACTCACTAGGCGACAAGCACCGCTTACCTAGCCGCCATCTGCGCAAGGGCGACCGATCCAAATACAGTATGTCAAGTAACCAGAATGCGGGCGTGGCAAGGCACATCATCAGTGACACGCGCAAAATTAATTAACACAAGCGACAAGCCGGATAAAATCAGCGAGGCGCTTCGAGCAGTAACGCTACACAATGTCTCACAATACTACAGTGGCGTAGCAAGGTGGGGGGTCGGGCGGCACCTTCTGGGGGGCGGCACTTTGCTGATTAGATTAATTTTTGAAAGGAGTTTAAAAGTTCTAAACTCTTCTTTAATACGCTGTGTATGGAAAGAGATCCTTTCTCAGCAAAAAATCAGACATTTTAAGATCTTACAGAGTATATATTTCGCCTACGATGTAGGAATCATCAGCTCTGCTCTTCTTTATTCTTGTTAAATTAATTTTTTAAAGTTTTGAACTTTTCAGTTTTTTTAAAGTTCTAAACTCTTTTCAGTGTTAAGAAGGCCTCTAGACTGTTACGCTAGCCTAAAGAAACATATGTGGCAATGGAGGAAGTAAATTGATGAAATGTTTACTCAAAAGTCTGGGTCAAATCCAATGCGCTAAAGATCCGCAGTGTTTGTCTTGGAATCAGGGTTTTTTTATCGCACTTATTTGGGAGGCAATTGTGCCCCAGCCCACACCAGTGTTTTTCAACCGGGGTTCCGCGGAACCTCATGGTTCCCCGAGTTTTGGCTGCCATGGGTTCCGTCGAAAAAGACCAAAATTGCCTGGGATGAAATTCGCAAACACAGTTCTACGTGGTTGTAGCAGTGCCACTGTTTCACAGTCGCATATGGTTCCACGAGCAACGCAAAAATTTGCGGAAGGTTCCGCTGCAGCAAAAAGGTTGAAAAACACTGCCCTACACCTCACTCTCCAGACAAAGGTATTTCCGCAACCCCAGTCAAAATCCCCTTGAACAAAGGAAAGAGGTGACATTCGACCGCGGACTAGCAAACATTAGGGCTCCAGTAGTTCTCGGTTTTTATTGCCCCTCCTCTCAAAGTCTGATTGAAAAGACTTTGCATGAAATCACGGTAAATAATAAAGGCTAGCTTAATCCTTTCTCTTTCGTTGGGTACTCAGTAACGCTCCAACGGCAAATCATAACAACACCTGACACCTAGGCATTGGCGACGAAGATTTCGCTGGGACGGCGGTAGCTTAGAGGTTGTGTCCACTTGGAAGCTTGGGTGTTCGATGCACAGCCAATGAGTGAATTGCCGTTGCGCTCCTTGGGCAAGGGCGTTCACCGTAACTACCCTGGTAAGAAGCGCATTTCCGGCGTTGGCCTGCTTCTAGTTGCCGTCACCAAAATTATAAAAATATATTTTTTGGCACATCTCATGCTGTTTTTTAATGTTCTGTGGGAGATTTTCGATAAGTGCCGATAGCTGGTAGCCTAATCATTAAGTGGCTTATGAACAATCAGTTTTGGCAGTTGAAATGAAGAACTCTGCAAAGGGGTACGTTGCTCAGTTCCAGTACAACTGTTGTTTTTCTGCATGACGTAATGGCATCGGAAAAAGATGTTCTTCAAGCGGGGTAGTGACGTTAGTGTGTTTACATGGCAGGCCTGTAACCAACTTGGGACACCAGGTGGGGCAAAGTTTTCTGAGAGGGGCCCAAATTTTTTTAACTATGTCCAATAGTTTTAAATTATCTCCATATTTTTCCAGGGGGACGAAAAAAAATTTAAGGGGGCTTCGCCCACCCTGGTTACGGACCTGTTACGTGGGTAACTTTGAGCTCAGATTGTCTGTTTGAACTGCAAGTAGAGTGAATCAGAGCCAGCCGAAAGGCAGTGTGAGATTCATAAAAGTCTCCTTTGTTCAACGGTACTCTGAACTTTTGCAGTAAAAAAAAATTCATTTCAACAAGAAAAATTTAGAAAAGGTGTTGCTCTCATTTGATGAATTTGAGGCAAGAACCTTGGTCCGCAAACCTAAGGGTTTGTGGTGAGGGTTTTTGTCAAACGGGCGTTGAGCGAAGCAGTTGTACAACTTGGCAATGGCTGTACTGAATAGAGTTGTTCGACACAATTACCGTCGAACGTAAGACGTTGTAATCACTGCTGAGTATTAAAAAGGCTTATGTCCCACCTGGCATGGTTTGGTAATGCAGTTTTCGTAATAATTCCTCAAAGCCTATAGAAAACCTAAAGCTTTTGTTTGTAGTTTTCGAAATAGACGTTTATTTGTAACCAGTCCCGTCGCCGCGGGGCTTTGGGGGCGAAAGGGGCCTAGTCAGTTTGTGCTTTGAGAGGCGTTTTTCCAAACAAAATAGTGTTATTCGCCTAAAATCAAACATTTTGCCCCCCCCAAATTTTTGGGCTGGCTACGCCACTGTTTATAACTGCAAAAATATCCGGCAACGCGTTAAAACAGGGGAGTAGAACACATTTAGTGCTGCGTCAGAGCAGTTCACAACTGCAAAAATATATGGGTGCGCATTCAAAGAGTGCAGTAAAACACACTCAACGCTACGATGGGGCAATTCACAAATCAAAAAATGGCTGCGCGAACGTCTCGTCAAATAGCAGACGAGCAGGGAAGGTATGCGGTTGGGATGGTGGACTCCCAGGGTTGACAAATTGAAACTTGCTGAACTAGCTTACACAGTAATTAAAAATCCGCATAAAGTACGCAAGCAAACTTTCGTCTTTATTTATGTAGCTGTTATATGTACAACTACTGGTGGTCAGAACAGATGCGTTTGTGTGAGCCGTTATGATCAATCCGCCCAGAACTGTCGCCAGAAAGTGTTCACTAGGGTGGCGTTACGTTTGCGCAGGCTTGGTATTGAAAATTTGTTAAATCTCCAGTGATTTATAGTGTTCATATTTTAATTTGGGGGCTTGGGGCCTTGTCGGGGGGGAAGTCCACCAAAGCACTCCGTTGGCGACGTGACTGAATTCACCTGAACTGCCAATCAGTGACGAAGCTCGAAATGATGCACATATATGTTGCAAGCACTGGTGTGAAGCTGCATTAGCTCACACCCAGGGTTGCCACATCAAAAAAGCACATCAAAAATCAGCTAACCCGAGCAAGTTGAAATAGGACAGTTTTGAAATTCGGCTCAGAATATCAACGAAACGGCCGTAATTATTTCAATCCTTTTTTGCGATTTTCCCTTGATAGATTGACCTGGGCAATGTCACATCACTATCAGTTTAATTGGGTGTGCGAAGCACACCTAGAGTACAAGGTCCTTGATATTGAGGTATGTGAGAATTACTGGCGTTTGCGTGCGTAAAAACTGGTGTTGACAAAGAACACAAGTTTCTAAAAATTAGATCCATGCAGCATGTGTTAGTAGTCTTACAATAGGAAAAATCATCTTGCTTTTTGCAGTTTCACTCTTTGGATGCCCTTTGCACCCGCGTCTGCACGCCACTGGCTACGTGGGCTACTTTCAGAAACCTTGAATCACGTATGGGCAAGTCAGGCTGTGTTTATCATGCACGAAATTGAAAAATAAACAAAACGTATTATTTACTACACAACTGTTTAAAGATGCAACAAATCTATATATTTCTGTTCATTTACATTGTTTATTATTGATTCTTGAATGTTCAAAGTAATCAATAGGTTTTAAATTAACAATTTTAAAAATATTCAAGGACGCCGGAAAATATTCAAGGACAACAAGATGTTTTTCAAGAATCAAGGACATAGCGCGTTTCGATAGTAAATTCAAGGACAGTCCTTGGCGCTCAAGGACGTCTGGCAACCTTAGCTGTAATTATTCGTGAAATTAAGTTTTATTTCACCTATTCGGATTCCGTGTTGATAACGCCAGGGTCTTCCAACGAATTTGCATGAACTTCCAATATGACCGTTAGTCAAGCCGCATGCCGACTATTATGTCGTTATGCTCAATGCACGTTGGCTGCGTCCTGTATTTGCTGAATCGTACCGATTGTTACGTGTGAATCCGGCGAACGAAATTGTGACTGTTCGTGTTTGAAATGCACTTGATCAAAGCTTAAAAGTTGCACTGCAGATAAGAGCTATGTGTAGTACACCCTACACGTTGTGTAGGGCTAGCAGCATTATCCTACAATAAAAACATAGTTGCTTCTTCTGAACAATACTGCAGTTTTGTTAGCGTTTCTATTACGTGAAGCTCCCTTGATATCTTTAGTTGCGATTTTTTACATTTAAATTTTCTTTAAAAGTCATTCAGAATAGCAAGCAAATTTCACCACTTTTGGACCCCTAGAAAAATTTAGGAAAATTCCCTAGTTTCCCCCCTGAAAAAAATCCTTCCGACGCCCATAGTGATGATCCTTGTCCGGTTGGGGATGCCGCTGATTGTGATGCGTCACGAAATCGACCTCTTAACCGCTACCCCCTGATAGCCCTAGTGAACGCGATGATAGAGATGCTTCTGTATCTGCTGACAACAAAGCAGGATCGCCGAGTGTAGAAAATTCGCTTTGTAAACTTCGGCGTTCTTCTCCAGTGGGTCTTCCTCCTGATTGACTTACGTATTACTACTGATTGCACCAAGCGTTACTGATTGCATTTTTTTGAGGAGGGGTGAATGTAGTATTGCAGTGGCGTAGCAAGGCCAAGTGCCACCCGGGGCCGACCGTAAAAGTGCCGCCCTCTCCACCCCTCAAATTTGCTTACAAGAATGCAAAGTGAAAGAAGATCATGATTCCTGCCGGTTAGAGATATAAGGATGAGCAAAGCATCTTGAAGACCACAATCAAACACCCAAAAACTGAAATGTGTCTTGTTTTTCACCATCCTTTTTCTGCTTGTCGCCACCTTTCTCATCATTACTTTTTGTATTTTTTTGTTTTCTTTACATAGGATAGGCAATGCATATTCTCGTACAAACCCGACATGTTTCGTCAAATTTTCTTTCCTTTTGGNTTTTAGTCCCTGGTAAACCCACCTCATGGATTTTAAAAGTTTACTCATTCCGGGGGATCAAATGAAAAAATTANGAGATGTGACAGAGGCATACTTACTTTACAGATGTAAGCATTTATGTATGTTAATATTTTGTGTAGTATCCCGTCTTTAATTAAAAAAAACTATATATACTGCACATAGCAGGATATAATAATAAATCTGATAATACAATCTTATTGATGTAAAGAACGTTTCATTGTTCACTTCACGTTTCAGCAGTGGTTTAATCCTTTTAGAATATATAAAAGGCTTCAAACGTTATCTCTGTCGGCACTTGCGCGGGGCCGTCTCTAGGTGCGGGAACCCATTTTGATAAAATAGGTCAAATAGACTTAAAACTGTCTGTGGTTAGAAACGTTTGACGTGCAGCCATCATTGTGGCCTCCACACTTGGTCTAGTTGTTGGGCTTCTTAGAATTACACGTGCACAGTCATGGGCGCCAGAAGGATTTTTTCCAGGGGGGGCAGAAGGAGATTTTCCCCAAATTTTTTCCAGGGGGGCCAAAAGTGGTGAAATTTGTTTTTAACCCCTCGAAATTGAAAAAACAACCTTTTTTTGCTAATAATTTCAAAATTCAGGGGGGCAAGCCCCCCCTGGCCCCCATTTCTGACGCCCATGTGCACAGTGTTATTCCTTGCCTTTGTTCGTTACTAACAGAACCATAGCCAGAAGGTCTTCAATTCAGTGGCGTAGCCAGCCCAAAAATTTGGGGGGACCAAAATGTTTTATTTTAGGCGAATAACACCATTTTGTTCGGAAAAACGCCACTCAAAGGGCAAAATGACTATATTTCTAAAAATTTGGGGGGAAGGTCCCTTTGGCCCCCCTGGCTACGCTTATGCTTTAATTTGGGGACTTTACGTTTGTTACGTGGGGCTTGACATTCCAAAATTTGGCACAAATCCAGACTTATAGTGTTGTGGACTAAGCCCACCCTGGCTACGCCTATGGTTATGAACTGCTCTGTCTTAGCGTGCTGTCTTTTCCTCCGGTCTCCTAACTTGGAGCGCTGATTAATTTAAGTGTATTACAGTCCCACATTGTAGGTTACAGTAACGAGTAAGGAGAGTGCGTGGAGAATAATACGCACGCTGTGTCTACTAACTTCGACAAACGCCAAAATGACGTCATACTGTGACATCACAAACAGCGTATATCCAATTACATTGACCACCATACGCCACGCCACTGTTCAATACTATAATTTGTTAGGGGGGAATACAATCAAGCAGTCGTCCCGGGCATCACCAGACCTTTTCACGCCACTGATCGTACCTCATTGAAAAATTTGTCCTTGAACAATATTCAAGTGATCTGGCAACCCTAATTACAGCATAAAGTTTTGAGGAATAATTGTCGAACTGATCACATACCGGCAATTGAGTCTATGCGTACCAAAGTTTGATGGAGGCTCCCTTGGATCTTGAGGCTCTAGGCTTAAGCCTATATAGCCTATTGCTAAATCCGGCCCTGCCTGCCCCCCATTCCGACGCCCATGATCATCAACATGTAAAATTACTTGTTCATCATTTTCGAATGACACATCGTCAGGAACAGAAGCGATGTCACGTAGCAAATCAGTCGCTTTTCCACCATTCTGCAGACGAATATGCGCATAGCTAGGTGTGGCGTGAATGAGTTCTACCTCATCAACAAGTGGCTCGAACTTACTGGAACGAGTATGCCTTTGATTAAGAACACTTCCGCTCCATCGTTTAACCAAGACGTAACAGAAGTACCTGGTGCCGAGCGACGTTGAAATTTGAGAAAACGTTCGTGTGGCTTGGAATTCGTAGAAGTACACAACAACGATCGCATTGAGTGCAAACCTTCTGACAAAACAATTTGTGAAATTTGAAGGCTGCGCGTTTTCAAACCAAGTTCAACGAGTGACCAAATTACATCATTATACTTCTCACACCGCCCATTACTTTGAGGATTATACACTGAGCATCTACTGGTAGCTACGCCCAGATTATTCATGTATGAAACTAAATTGCGAAGACATAAACTACGAACCTCTATCAGAGTGAACACAATCGCACAATCCAAATAAAGTAAACACTTACGACAAGCACGCAATGACAATTTGTGTTTCTATTTTACAGCAAGGAAAGCGAAAGGAAATCGCGAATTTTCATCTACTGTAGTCAGTCAAAAAGTATTTGTTTTTACTAGTAGGTGGCAAAGGCCCTTTGAAGTATATGCTTATTCACTCCATAGGTTGAGTGGTCGTTATTACTGCGTGTCAACGAGCTTCAACACATTTAATATTATTCACAATAAATTATTAAGAATTATGACATTTAGCAAATTCAACTCTAACGTATGTAAATTGTACAAAGATACTGAAATTCTTAATAGAGACAGAATCTTTAAACTAGAAATCAGTAAATTAATGTATAAAATAAATTTTAGATTAATTCCCAAAGAATTTATAGAACTTTTTAAAAAAATTGCAGACATTCATTCTTATCATAAAGACAACGATCAAGTATTGAATATGCCATTCCTCGGACTAGATTAAAATTGTTCAAAAGTCATTTACATACACAGGGATAGGAATATGGTCTTCCGTAGATCCAACAATTCGTTTAATACGAAATTATCACCTATTTGTTACTAAATTAAAACATAAACTTCAAGAAGAGCAATGATATCATCATTGAAAATCAGCA
>JGI24158J21664_10000737_pt1 | contig 32510 bp, 29 predicted proteins | sample Ectturendosymbi3_FD_21664 | JGI IMG/M metagenome (IMG submission 21664)
GTTCTATAGTTAAACGTATCCAGGTGAAGTGTTTTGACCCAGGGCTCAATTCAGCCTGTAGGGTTTTGCCACGAAAACTTTTAAGATAGAATGGATGGGAGTGTCCAACCTACAAGTTGATTGTGGCCTATGTTTGTCCGGCAGTTGACGCGAGACCGATTTGTCGCTTTGCGCCAACGTGCGCACCCCATTGTGCAAATGCCAGAGTGGTCCCGACAGCAACTGTTCTCTTTTTCAATAGCTGATTTCTGCTTGGGGTCGCCATTTCAAAGTCCTTTTGTGCGTGACGTTGTTCTGCACCCTGCATGTTCTCGAGGCAAGTATTGTTGTTGGACACCGTCAAGAATGTCACACTTTCAATTGAAAGAATACCCAAAATTTGTTGAGTGTAGCTGGCGTCTGATAGGTTGAAGCTGGTTGTTGTTACCTGCACGTTGTTTGCTTGTCACGTGATTTGACGACGGTCTGAACCTGGCCTAGTATCGACTGCGGTGACTTCAACTTCGACACTTTCACAAAGGCAAGCCAACGACCCAGAGCGATTGTCCGGTGAATTCCCTGTAGTCGTCCAGTTGTCAAGCGCCAAAGCACGTTTTTCCCTCCCACTGATGCGTGAGGTTACCGAAAAGCAAATGTCGGTTTTGTCGCTGTCCTGCGATCGTCTTTAAATTCGAACTTTCACCATCAATCGCACGCTTGCTTGCACGGAACAAAGTCATCGCTTTGTGCGCTGGCTTGACAACGACCCCACTCAGGTCGTTCGGCGCCTTTGACTGTTTGCGGGCGAGTTGCTTGGCAAGCTCACACTACAGCGTGTAGCAGAAAAAAATTGCAACTTTTCGGAAATCAATTCCAGCTGCTGGTGTTTTTAACGTTTTACGTAAAATTTAATCTCGTTGTTTCGGTGACCGTGCCAGTGATGTGTCCCATCCTTCTTCAGCGATCGCCGCCTAACTTTGGCGGTTTTGGTCAGAATTGAAGAACCAGACTTACCTGCGCATTGTTCCACAGATTGCGGCCTGATGTGGTGTGTGCACTGTGAAAACTTGAAAGGACTGATCGTTTTGCATTCTTCCTGCAGCTGCAAACCGCCTCTAAACAACAAGGACATAAAAGCAAAAATTTTTTCGAGCGCTTCACTTTGGCGCGAAGTGCTGATGCGTCGAACGAGCAAACGAGCGTATTTGGCCAAACGCCGAGTTTATCTTCGAAAATGATTGTGGGGTACCGGGTAATTTTACTGCAGTTACCTCGATGCGCAGCGATGCAAGTGAAATCACTTCGTTAACCGCAGAGCTGCAGATACGTGCCGCTAAAAACACTGAAAACACTTCGCTGTGTTGTTGGAGAAATAACTTTTTCTTGCCAAACCGCAAGCGTGTTCCGCGCGGCAGCAGTGCCGCGTTAAAAATGCTGGAGTGTGCGATTGCGCCAAATCGTGCGTGCGATGTGTGCGAAACAGCGCTTCTGAAAATGTCCGCGTTAAGTTGTTTGAGGGGTGTGTTCCCAGGGCGGCTGTTTGGGTTGAGTGGGCTGATGCTTTTGCCATCACACAAATTGTGAAATTTCAAAGTCTTTACTGATGCGCACCTGGTTGCCGTTCTCTTGATGTGGGTCTATGCTGCGCCGTGACCTCCACGAATCGTTTGTTTGGCTTGTTTCCTTATTCGTGCAATTTCCTTCCGACAACCGAAGTTCATAACCGCGCTATTTCATCTCGGCCGTTTCGTCAGGAATGTCGTTCGTCAGAAAATCATGTCAAGAAAAGTGTGCAATTCGCTGTCGGAGACTTGGGCGGGGTCAAAAAACAACGTCAAACCGGACAAAACCATAGGATTTCGTCCCATTTTCAAAGCCATACTTTTCAGCAATTCTACCAAAGCGTGCTGCGCTGTAACGGCAACGGTGACTTCTGCACTCCTGACGCAAGAGGCGCTATTTACAGTACACAGATATATTTCGGTGTTTATGTTGTCGCTGCATAAATCGACAAGCGAAATTCCCGTTTCTTTGCGGTTTATGCTTCGCTTGCAGCGCGGCATGTGACCACCGCTGCGCCGGCGGACTTCCGCCTTACGCGCGCTGTGCAGCCGTTGTCGCTGTGCGTGTTTGCGACGGGGCCAGTGGGCCATGGCGTGGTTTACTTGCCGAATAATTTTTATCTGCTTGCTCGCTTTCCGTGTACCCACGTCGTTGTCAGAACATCGCGATGCATTAGGTCCATTTTTCTGGAAATTAGCTTCCCGTTAGCGATTGCTGTAACACTGACTGGCGCCATGGACTCTGGTTACTTTTGTTTCTTGAACTAGAGTTGGCAAGTTTGAAGTGTCTTCGCTCTTTGTTCTATTGCTCAAGTACTGATCGCACTCTGTCTGCGATGCTTTCGACATGAAGCGCCTCAATCCTTGAAGAAGTTGCTTTATGCCAGCGTGGGCCAACTACGTTTGACCTACGGGCCGTTTTACAAAAACGTGGCAACTTCCGGGCCACTTCCAATAAAATGATTTGTAAAACAACAGATTCCAAAGTTTTAAAACTGAAAAAGGGTGCAACCACATGTCAAAACCGCGCAATCTGTCTCACGTAAGTTACGAAAGTGAGGATGAAAGCATTTAGTCCGAAACAGTGGCATTTGTCCAGAGCATTTTCCGGATGAAAACACAAACAACGGTTCTGGGTGTGGTTATCAGTCAGCAGTGACACGTCTTTCCGCGGCTTTGGCGTAAATGCTTAAACTTCTCGCCTTTGCCTCGCCGACGAATCGACTTTAGTTTTTTTCCAAAATAAACTCATCGCCACGACAGACGGAACCATTGCCGCTCCCCTGAAGTCCTGCGTCTTAAGTCGATTTCCCGCCGGGCGCTTATTGCAGAAAGAGACGGATTGCAAAATTTTCGCGCATTACACGTCTTGTCTGAATGTTCTGGTTAGTTTTTGTTACTGATGCTAAGTTGTTTTCCATGGCAGTGTGCACCTGCTGTGCCTTTGCTGTTGTCAATGAGTTTTTGCAATAGGCAACGGTTTCTGTGTACTGGAGCCGGCGACACACACGTACTTCCACTAAAGAGCTTATCCGCACACCACCAACACCAGTGATATTAGTTGGTAGGCGGGGTGCGGTATTTGTTTTCTTTAAATAGAAGGTCGTCATGAGTAGACAGGCGTAATTTGTTTACGGCCGCTTTTCGCTCGTTTGTGCAGAAAACGTATGTCGCAAATCGAGGTTGCCAACATCGCTGTTAAGGAAGTCATCGTAGCGTGGCGTTTTTCTTGTTACTGCGTCAAATATGACGCGGTGGTGATAAAGAAGCGATTGCCGCACAAGAAGACCTTTGTGTTCCGACGCTTGTATCTTTTTTTCAGTAAACGTTGCCTTACGCTCAGAAAAACGGGCCGGTCCTTTGACAGCAAACAAGCGTGGCATTGTGACCACACATGCGAGCATAGTGCATCACAGACCGCCGCTGTCCGTTGTGCGCAGCGAAGTGTTTCCAGCGGCAAACTAACAATTGCAATGCTCGAACTGGAGTTCTGCACCAATGAAAATGCCCTCTTTGCTGCTCTTCCGGTGTCGACCGATTTCACACCTCAATCTGAATAAAGCCGTAAGAAGGTTGTGGAGTGGTGTGGTCGACTGCAACGGTACGGTCAAANACGGGGTTTAGAAACAGGGCCGGAATTACCCAAGTCATTCGTCAAGTTGGTACCAGCGGTGCNAATGCCAACAATTGCCATCGCGGTTTGTTGAAAAGAATTTCACGTTGCTCTTTGCAGATTTTCGGCCTTGAAACGAAAGAGTTGCTGTTTTAAAAACCTGGTTGAACCAGGGCCAGAAAGATCAACTGCTCATCGATGTTAGGCTGGTTTGCGACTACCGGTCGCTTACTGAAGGCAACCGTGCCCGTTTAATCCGCACACNATTAACCCACTAGGANCTGTAGTAACATTTCATTGAAGGCAGAAATGTACCAGTTACTTTTTGCNAACATAGTGTTTAATCACGATAACGTGACAGCCTCAAAGTGGTTATTTCTTTACAGTTCGGAGCTTTTCGAGTGGGTGAAACGGACTACTTGATTCAGCCCGAAGAAAATCGTTCCTTTTCCCATCCGGACCAACATGACGCTGATGAAGAAGGCACCAAACCCCATCGCATCTTCAAAAGAAGCAACCGATTGGCTGGAAGCAATGGAAGAAAGCTCTGCGCAGTTACTGGTGAGGGCAAGTCTTGAAATTTCATGTTGATGTGCAAAACGTTGCCATGCCTGCCGGCCAAATCAGGACATAATCACGATGTGGTCGCGGATCGCCTGTACCCAGGGGCGTAACGAGTTTATATGGCGCCCGGGGCAAGAAGCAAGTTTGGCGCCCCCATGTTCGAACTTGAGGTCTTTTGGAAGCAAATGTAGCCTACTGTATTGAAGAAAGTACTTGTGACATTGTTGCGACTTTTCGGCGCCTCCCGCAATGATTCGGCACCTGGGGAATTGTGCCCCTCTTGCCCCCTTGTTACGCCCCTGCCTGTACCTAAAGCAACGGATCAGTTCTGACGCGCTTTTATCGTTGTGTGCTCGGTATTAAATAAAAATACGACATTATGTTTAAGCCTGTCATAAATTTGGGAGGCTCAGTTATTATCATCTCAAAGCTAGTAGTAATTCCAAAAGACCAAACTTAGTTAACAAATATTACGAGGTCTGATGTTCTGGCTTGAGGTGTATTAAACTGAGGTGACGGCCATAGCTTTGGCACGAAACTTGAGTTTCCCTCTGGTTTATGGAATATTCACAGATGCGCACAACAGCTTGCTCGACCTGGCACAATAGTTTTTTAACTTCGTTGTTTTTCAGTTTGGTTGTAGTTTTCAAAACATGAATTTCTTGATCAGCGCAAAACGGTATGGCTTAATTCCGCGAAACTGTGTGCGTGCTGGACTGCTGTTATCCACGGTTGATTTTTTTACCACTGCAATTTTAATATAATTAGGCAAAATAAAAACACACTCTAAATGTTTAAAAAACTTTTCGGAATTCCGCGCTTGCTTCAGTTTGTTTGCAAAAAGTCATTTGTAAAGTCATTTGTAAATTCATTTGTACAATAAGCGTATGACGACAGCCATTAGTTTTTGGCAAGTGCGTTGAACAAGAGTTCACATGTTGTATGCCACGTTCGTGAAACATGTGGGGAAAAATTTGGTGAAAGTTAAATGATATGCTTCCCAAGTAAGTGTCCTGACCTCCGGGTGTTTTAGAAAGCACAAGCCGGACGTAGTTTAGTTTTAAACACCTGCTCATACTGCTGTTTCGGAGGCACAAGAGCATGCGAATCTTTTGCAACCAGCTAGAGGAGAGTTACCTGCTTTAGGCGAACATTTATCGATGAAGAGAACAACATCAGTCGAAACCGGACAGTGCCTTCACGATCAATGGAATGTTAGCTTTTTAGGTGGTGTTCTCTGTTTTGCCTCTATTATGGCGAACGCCACTAACTGGTCAATTCCGCAAGACAGCCTGTCGGAAAGAGCAGACCACGTTGGTCTACGTCAAACGCTTGCGCTGACCGAACGGCGAAATGTTCATAGACAAACAGTTTCTGTGCTTGTAAACATGCGTGCGGCTCAAATATCTGCCGATTAAACACGTAAGCTACAGTCCGTAAAGTTTTATGGTGTTAAGTGAGGAAATACTGGCCTCCCTTCTGGCCGGTTGTCTCTTGTGTTCTACCTCCACGTAGATTCAGCGGTCAACAAAGTAACGCGGTAGGGGTTCAGGAGAAGAGAAAGCTTTTTCTCAACATTTTGAACTCAGGAATGTTTTCCAAGGCAAATCTACGATGCAGAGAACGTCGCAACCATTACTTCAAATTTGTTGCACGCACAGCGCAGTCGTCTCAATCTTGAGCCTTAATTCGACCGGTTAACTGGCAGTCCAGAAACACGCAACAGATAGATTTTTTCTCGTCGTGTCAGGCTGTCATTTCTTGACCTCGCTTTTGTTTCCCTGTTTACCACAACGCATGCTTGACTAGCTGGCATCCGGTTCGTAGGTGAGCCCGCCTGGCGGAAGGGTTTGTGTTGCGTGCAACAGTTCGTTTAAGGTCTCCACTGCTTCAGAACATTTACGTAAGAAACTTCAAAATANGTTGNTTATCTGAAGCAAGTTCATCTGCCACTGCCTGTCCGTTGGGGTGGTCGCAGCAGTCGCAGCTTGACTTTGTACACATCACTTTGTCATGATTACCCCGCTCGCAACGTGGCGTAAGTCTCTGCGGCGTTTGACAAGTGCGTAATGATGCTCTGCAGTCTTGCGAGCATTCTTGGAGTTCCTCGCAAATATTTCCGGCATTTCTTACTCTTGACGGTGGATTTTCTGACGAGTGATGTCTAACAGCTCCTTCAGAGAGCGACGACAGGAGGAGGAGGCAGTGTCTTGCATCGCGCATGGTTGGCATTGCGATGTTTCTTCGCTGAGTTGTTTTCCAAGTTTGGACTGAAATAGCTGCGCAAGTGCCAATTCAAAAATTTTCAAGTTCCTCGCGTGTTTAATCCCAATCGTACGAAATCAAAATCGCGCGAGCGAGCCTAGTGGGACGGGGCGAGGACCGGGGCATTCGAACCTAAACTGTAAGGTATGCTGCTTGCCGAGCCGCCTAGTTGCGGTCGTTCATGGTTTATAATTGCAGCTGTCGTCATCGTTACGCGAGTGTCTGTTTCCTGTTGTAAATGCTACTCTTAGCCGCGAATTGAGAACAAGAAGCGCTTGGGGCGTTCAACGGCAAATTCGTTCATTCTGACAGAAGCTCCGCATCATCTGCTGTGTGGACGACAAGCTGATCATCATTGATTGCGTGAAAGTTTCGAACTTTTACCAAAAGTTGCGAACGGTTTCTGGGATGCGGTAGAGCATCATTCTCGACAATCGCAGGTTCGCATCCCTCACGCAAGTCAGCTGCCTGGCGGAAGGGCGTGCTGGAACGGCTACTGTATTATACTGAATTTTAGTCTCGGATCAGGCCCCGCGCAACGTCCAGGCAAGGACGATTTTCTGCTTTCCCATTCGGTGTGTCCGTCTCCTCACAACCATGGGTGACAAGTTTTTGGCACACGGACTGTAACCACCTGGCGTTAATAAGGTTTCGATGAGAAAGCACATGAAGACGTTCAGTGGGGTCGACGTTTCTGAAATCGCCGGTCATTCATTCGCATTGCAGCTTCTTGGTGTTTGGCTATCCAACTTAGTTCCTTGCGGAAATGGTGCACCCTGATAACGAGTGAAACCGGTTGCGACCCAGCACTCTCTTCGCAACTGTGTGGATCATCGTGCAATCACCCTTTTTCGACTACGTCGCTTTGTTTTCTTTTTCACATGGCCTTTTCATTAACTGAAATGTGTGTTAATGTTAGGTTTTCTGGAGACACCTCACATGATAACCGTTCTGGTTTTTGCAGCGTCCTGGCAGACTTAATTTTGGAAATCTAAATATATTACCTCCCTTGCCGCCAATAGCACTACTATGCGGATGACAGTGTCACAAGGCAAGTCGTCGTGTCGTTGACCTCAGCACCTGTGACTCCTAATCTTTGAATCTCCAAACAGACCTGATTTTCACTCGATTTCCCGGCCGGAGCAGGGTTTTCGTCTTGCACCGGAGGCGTTCAAGTCACGAGGTCGTACGCAACAAAGCGCGCAGTGGCGCGTGACCAGCTTCAGATGTTGCTTAGCTGGGGTTTGCTGAAACCCGATTGAGGTTTCCGTTTGAGCGGAAAATTAACCCGATCTTTCGCGCCAGCTCGGCTGCCTGGACCTGGATTTAAAGGCCACTTCTAAGCATTGTCGACCTGACTTGGGTTCGCGCTGCCGCAGAAGAAGCGTCCGTTAATCAAGTGCGGAAGTCTTCGGTTATGGTCTCGTGCGATTGCCGACATGAAATGGAAAACCATCGCAAAATGCGCATCAAGGATGTCACTTGTTTCCTCCAAAATCATTGTAAAATTCAATGCGCAACGTTCATGGGTGTTGCGTTGAAAAAGCTTTTCTCGGGTAGTATCGCAGCAGAGTTGAATTTTCCGTATTACGTTCAGAGCAAGCAAGCAAGCAAGCAGAGAAGGACGTTTCCCTTCCTCCTATTGGAAGGTGCTCTCTTGCCAGCTCGAAGAAGAAAAAAGTGAGAAAAATACCATCTGTAAATTGTTTGCATCATGACTGATGTGGCACAGCAAGAAATACATCTTCAGTGAATAGTTGAAGCATTAACCCACTTTCAAAGGGAAAAAAACACCATTTTACTTTCCAAGAGTGTCATGAGTGTAGGCTTATTTACGATGTTTTAGCTTGTTGCAAGAGCACAGCGAAAACTAGCGCATCTGGAATAAAAACTTCGACATACAAACCCTGATTTTACCTCTTTGTAGCGTCTATATCCAACCAGGTTGACCTGAAACAAATGAAAATCGAATCTGGCTCTAGTAGAGGAGTGCAGGTTTTATTCCGGTTGCTCGTGTTCGGAAAGACCGACTGAAAATGAGCGAAGATGCGACTAGTCGTAGTATCAACAATCGATACTGTCATATAAGTGATAAATCGCACTTCGGCCCACCCACGAATGCTGACGGATAGTGGCGATTCGACTAGAAGAAGTCCTAGACGCCCTATTGTCATCTGAGGTTTACATGCTGGTGGTTTGTTGGCCCATACGCCATTGCTGATTGGTGATAAGCGTGCGCCACGTGATCGAGAAGATGCGCAGTTTTGTCCGCTGCTGCGCTGGTCCCGAGGACTTCCGGGGTGGGCATTTTTCTGTTGCAGGGAACCTTTTCAGTTCACGACAAGCCTGCACCTCGTCGTAGTTTCAGGGATTGAACAAGCCGCGTGATTGAAACCGATTGACTTTCCGTCGGTCGTTATGCAAACACGGTCAGTTTCAAGCTTCTGGCGAGGAGTGTTTGAACGCATTGATTGATTCGCTGTTCCAGCAAACGAGCTGTCGTTAGTTTAGGCGAGACGTCCATGCATGTACACAACAATGTATTCTCGGTTACACTGCGTAAAGCCAGCTGATTATAAATTATAAAAAGTCAATATCAGTGTTTGCCATGTCAAAGTAGAAGATGGCGGTGTTGCAAGCATTACCTGCCATTTGATACGTCGTTGTGGTTTTGCATTTTCAAGTTCGGTAATGGCAACAAACCTGACATTGTAGACCCGCGTATTGGCAGATATCTTTAACTTGTGTTACCCGGATCGAATTGTACATGGTGAAAAGATAGCCTTCTTCTGTCTGAGCCAAATATTCGTCGACAAAGTCGTCAGCGTTCTTTCAGTGAGTGTGTTGCCCACTGGATCAGCATAAACACTTTTGCCTATCTATGCTTCGGCAGTCCCCACATGGGCCAGTGCCGTCGCAAAGATCAAAAGGGCGTTTTTGCGTCCAGCGGATTTGATCAAAGCGCTTGCTGGGAAACGGCGATTCACATGCCGCGGGTGCATTGTTGCGCAACCTCTGTTGCTACCACAGACATTTTTAGCGGCGTCAGCTGTTTGTTTGGGTAATTTCGCTAATTTTTACGCCACAGGAGATGGTCCGTTTTTGTGAAAATGGCAACGCACGTTGATGTTTCGAGACTTGGCATGAAGCGAGGCGAATTATCGTATCAAAGCACTACTGTTACGGCAGTGTAGCGTATCACGTTGTCGTTCACTTCTTAGTTGCAAATTTCAGCGATTTTGGAAGAATGTATTTTGTCCAGTTCGTTAACGTATCTTATAAAGGAAGCATCGATTAACACTGACAGGCGTTTAGGCTTTTTTTTGAATGCACTGGACTTTAACCAGTATAAACTCATTAAGTCAGCGAAATTCTTTTAGTACCACTATTAAGTGGCTAACCTTTCGCGGACCAAGTGTGACATTCGTGTCGAATATCGGAATTTCAGTGAAATCACGCTTCGACCTTTTCCGGGCACGTCCCTAACCAGGCGTAGGACTCGTTTCGGAGTCGGTCATGGCGACAACACGCAATTGCGGCGAGCGGTAAAAGTGCTTCGCGAACTGCTATTTGTTGTTAATTCCGAATGGTGGGTGCAACACTCACCAACTGATTTACGGCATAGTATGGGAACTAAAAACTAGAACTTTCTACACGAATGTCCAAAATAGTGTTTAACAAAAAACTGCTTTTTTACCACGGGCGTAGCCACCTTTTTCGATTTCTGAGCTTTTATTCGAGGTGTTACTCTAATCGGGTTTACAAGACGATGCGATCAAACTGACGAAAAGCCTTTGAAAAAAACAAGGCTAAAACCGAAAGAGAACGTTTCCTGGTTGCATGCCTGCACAAAACAAGCGCTTTGACCGAAATACGTGCGGGGCCCATGTTCGCTTCACCTTCTCAGAATCACGGTTTTGGCGAGTGACGCAGTAAAGTTTTTCGTCGCGTCGTGATCTTGCGGTTGTGACGGAAAGCAGTGCAATGAGGACAGTGAATGAAGCGCGTGTCTCCCTTGTGCTGAGAGGCTGCCTCGCTGATTGAGCGCACACGCGCTCTCTGCAGCAAGAACGAGAATTTAGCTGCCTCTGCAGCACGAACGAGAATTTAGCTTGATTGAAAGCGTGACTCTTCAAGGCGAAATTGCTCGCGCACACAATTCCTGGGTCACACACCCGGGCGGAGCAACCCAAAAGATATCGTTTCAGCAGCAAGGCTACCCGTGCTGTTGGCGCTTGTTATTGCGATCACGAAATAGACACGACGAATGTTTTATTTGTCTTCCTTGTACCTCGAGCGTCTTTATGCTTCTGTATTTTCGTCACCGGCCGCGTGCAGTTGTGTGCGTTACGTCACAATAACAGTTACGATGCGCTTTGCGTCACATCTACCGATATTCAGTTATTTGTTTTCCGACCCGCCTTCCTCAGATGGGGATTACACGTGCTTGTGAGTGTTGGAGTAATCAATGCAACCTAGACAGGGCTGAAAATCCGAACAAACTGGCGGAGATACAATGTCGAGCAACCTCCGATCGAGGCTTAGTTCTAATGCTGACGTATCAGCGCACATGTAACAGTGCNTGGCGTCACTGCCGCATGGTTTATCACTGTCAGGCGGCAGTCAAGCAAAAACAATGACCCGGTGCGGGCGTGAGAAGGAGGACGTGNGAATGAAATTAGCCGGAACGACGCTTCCACGTTCTTAAGTGTCATCTCAGTCGCCTGGCTGCGATTTTCGTTGTCGAAATCAAGCGTGTACACCTGCCGAAACATATGTAAGCGATCGTTGCAGGTCTCAACGCCCCCACCTGCTCCCGCGGTTGCAGCACGGCACATTTTCCCACGTTTGATTTCTGCCTGCTTCAGAACCGGCAGTCGAAGATAAATCGCGGTGTTGGTGTCTGGCAGACCTGCTCTCATGCCGCGAGTGATCCCTCCTCAAATGCTCGCCTGCAACGTCGCGGCTCTTTTCCAGCTACCGCCCCACAGCAGCGTTTTGACGCATGCAATAATTCCGTTGTGTGGTTTTCGTTTTCAGATTCCTCTGTTTTGCGGGAAGCGGGCGACAGCGCACGAGGTGCGTCAGGACGAGTCGGGCGCGAGACTTTCGATGACGATATACTTCATCGCTTACGTCAGCTGGCCGCTTCGGCGCGATTAACGGATTTCGCCGATCGCAGACGAAGGTTCGAAATCGTTCGGCGACTCCGCGACAGGAACACGTCGCGGGTGCGTCACCGGTTGGCTGCTATGGCGACGCGCGAAAAAGCTGCGAGTAGAGTGCTTGTCAAGCAAGCACTGACCCGGCTCGCCTTGGGAACCCGTACAATTGGCGAGGCCAGTTTCCATCCAAAAACAAACGTCACGGCGTCGTCTCACGCCGACGACGTCATGGATGATGATGCCACTCGCTCGAGGAAGAAGCGCTACGTTTCGCTCGCGCGTAATGTGGAAGTGATGGTCACCGCCGACAACGAGATGCTCAAAGCCCACGACGACGTTGAGCATTACGTGCTCACGCTGATGGCGATCGTAAGTTGAGAGCGTTGTTTCTGTTTGCCGTTTAACCTTAGTTCTGATGAATAATTTTTTAATATTTCGGGCGTTGCCGTCTTAGTCGCAGAGGAGTGTTGGTGAAAAGCCGCGAGTTTGCAAACGCACTTTACCGAACACCTTATGATTGAACGTGGCTGAAAACGATCGTCGTGGCGGTCTGTAAAGATGCGCAGAAGGTCACGCTTTAGGTTTGATTGTCTTTTTTTGCCATTATTGGAAAACGTTCGGTCAAAAGCTTCGCGGTTTCGTTTTGAAGTAGATTCTTGATACCGGTTGACAGGCGTGGCTTTTCGCTTCAACTTCAAAAGGTTTTGGCGATGATCAGCGTTATGAAAGGGTTGCACTCACCTGTGTTGTTGTTTATTGCTTTGGGTCGCAATGTTCACTCGAATTGTTGGTCTCTCATTTTAATGCAATTTGTATTTGCATCGTCGTGGAAGGGACAAATAATGGTAACGTGATGCTATGGTATGTTGAATGGCCGGTCAGGTACGACCAGGGGCTAGACGTTGACTTTTCATGTCATGCCTCGGCGAGGTGGTCGTCATTCGTATGATTTTATGCCCCGGCAAGCTTTCTAAAAAGTAACAGTTTAATCGAATATTTTGTTATCTTCTCATTGGCGTAAGATTTGCATTCGACTGATTCTGGTGGGGTGGGGGGAGACGCAAACGTTCTGCACTTCAAAAAAAGCCGCCGGCCAACCAACAAATTCGATCGAGCAAGTGATCGAGTGGGTACAGCGTTTGAGCTGCATTTTCCACTTTCCCACATGCACGATGCAAACAGTAGCGTTCGAATGATAAAAAGTATGTTAACACGCGTGAGAAGAACCTCTCAGGACGGCACAAGGCGTAAATTTCAACCTTTGTTACGCTGGGAATCGCGTGTTAGATTTCGAACGCCCCTTGCATATTATCATGCATGGTTTTTGTGATTGCAACAACAGGCAAGCAACGCACCGAAGGCGCGAGCGCTATCGCAGCGTTTTCTTACCCCAGGCTTGTGTACTTGTTATATATCAGCATCCGGTTTGGCGTGTTTACCGCGAAACACGTTTTTCTTTTCGACTGCTGCTTGCGATGTATGCATCGTACCGCCAGCGACCTCCAACACTCAAGGAATAAACTGGCATAATGCCCTCGATTACAAAGGCGATTGTTGTGAAACAATGGCGCGGCCATGATAAACAAAGCAGATAGAAGCGGTGCTGCCACGATAAGCCGGAGCGCTATTCGGGCGAAGAGGCAAAGATCGTTATGCGATTAGCAGAAGCTCGCGAAGCGTGTTGCTTGTGGCGAACATCCCTTCTCCACTCACACCTGGAACATTCAATAACANCACGCTGGTAGAAAATTCATTTACCCAGACCTTATTTCATGTGCCGTTTTTTTTGCAGTGATTCATTTGGGTAAGAGCGTGTTTAATTTCGGGCGCGTCCTGTCGCGTCCTGTTCTGCCGCAGAAGTTGCCGGTTTCGCCGGCAGCCACTTCGCGCAAAATCTGCTGGTTATTTGCTGGATTCTTGTTTGCCTGTGAAAGGCTGCAAAGCACTTTTCCGATATCACGCAACAAATCTCCTATCAAAATGAATGCTGGTCATGTGATTTCATCACAAAGGTTACGATTAACGAGCCGCTTGTATGTGATCACGTTGCGGCTTGGAAACGGAAAAGCTATTCCGAACGTGACTTCGCAGAAACATTGTTAACTCCGTCATCAAAACGTCGATTCTCGTGCATTTTTTGTTAAATTCCATAGAGGTTATCTGAGAAAACTCATCTTTGCAAAATTGCCATTAATCTTAAACGCATTTCTCTCTTTCCTGTGACAATTGGTTGGGCGTGTATCGTAAGACGATACTTCCAACCTCAATCCGTCTGCATCCTGTTACGCCTTACATTGTAACTGAAAAGTTTTTCACTGAATTTTTGCGCGACTGTGACAACGTTGGTATGATTTTCGTTTGAGATGCTCGTTTCACAGAAGCGGCTTGATGGCACTATAGCCGTTGTCCCCCAGCTTTATCAGATAATGGTGGTTGGAAGCATTCCTTTCGTGTAGGTTTTTTTACAAAAACTGTCTTGCCGTATCGGCAAACACAAAAGCGTCACCCTATTGTACAAGGTTGTGCTTTTCCGGAAATAAGTCTTGTGCAGTGAAGTTCTTGACAGAAAGCCGGCATGTCTCAAGTAAAAATTTCGTGGCTCTAGAAGTCCAAGCACTGAACTCTATCCCTTGCCTGTTTTCTTCTACGATCAAAAGTTGCCCGTGAGAGGCGCTTTGAATGACGAAACCGGACCACGGTTGTTGGTCTGTTCGTAACGAAACAATCATGCAAACAGACGAGGAACGTCTGCTGTTATGCGCTGATAATACGAAAATATCGTCTCTGTTCAACAGTGGGTTCAATCTGCGTGCGTTCAACATGGGTTCTTCGCACTGTTATTGTACGCAGGTTTGGAAAGCGAACATAGAGTCGTCGCTTTCTTCTGCTCGCATTCCTTTGACTGGCATTTCTTTGCGGCGATAGAGGCGCACTGCGCGGACTAATTTGCCTCATTTCCGACTTGGCGCCTCTTCAAACAGACTGCTGCTGCTGACCGACGTCTTTATGCTATGCGTGATCTTTGACCCCTCACCTCTGAACTTTCTAACGTGAATGCGTATGGGCTTTTTTCTTTCTTGGTAAAGAGAAGTGTTGTCGCATAACTTATTGTTTGCGAAGTATCTGGCGAGATTTGGTTCACACAAACTCGATTCACAGATATGCCGACGTAGCAGCAACGTTTTTCGGCGATTTAAATATGGCTGACATCACACTGAACTGCAGAGACGAAAGACCTCAGTGAAACGTGGTATCCCTGTNGCTAAGCATACGCTACTTAACCAAAACCAAACGCTTCACAGTAATTGACTTCTGTACCTCGCATGTTGTCTGACACAGTNCCTTATCGGAATGCAAAAAAAGACGCTGACACCTTCCAACGAAAGCGAAATTAGTGTCCGACGAAAATCTTTTACAAGCGTCTGATGATCTTACCCAATTTTGGCAATTTTTTGCATCTATCGCTAATTTTAAACGAGATTGATGCGACAGCAAGCGCAAACAAGATAGTTTTTATAAGACACTTGTATCAATCACGCAGCGTGTTCCCGTCCTAGGCAAAAACACCACTGCGTTTGTGAAGCCAGGTGCAGTAAAAAAATTTTTTGTTGATACACATGCTCGGATTTCTCTCGATTTAATGCCAAACACTCTCTTGTACAGAGTTGCCGGCAAGTTGTGTCTGGGAAGGTTTTTCCGGGCGTCTGAGATTTTGTGAGGAATGCAAGCAGTCGAGAGGATTTTCAAAACGATACAGTTGCGCTAATTAACCTGATAGTTAGGTAGGCGCTGACTGAGCGAACAAACAGAAGAATCCTAGTATGAGGCGTCAATGGAGCAAAGCTGGTTTTATTGGGCTTTCAAGTAGAGTCGAAGTCGCTAAAATGTCTCTTGAACTTCCGTTCCGTAAAAGCTATAAGGTGAAGAACCGTCTCATTTTACGCGCTTGGCGGTCAAGTGCTTATTGCGTAGTATCCACGAGTGCATTCCACCACGCTGCGACCGATCACCAACTTGACAGTCCCATTACGTCACCTGTTTAGCATCGGCAACAATCACACGATAGACCGGAAAAAGCTCTCAAGAATCTCCACTTCTGACCTGAAGGCCGTGTATCCTACACACCTGCAATTACCTTGTGGCGACGTCATTATGCGGCATTGTTGCGGCACAAACGTGTCGTTGACTGTTGGTACGCCATTTGCAAGGCATCCCCTGCTTATGGCAATGCGAGTCAGTGTTATCCTGTCATGAAACATGTCAATTTTGAGGTTATTTGACGAGTTGAGTTGGACTGCTGTTCGTAACACAAGCTTCAGCAACGCAACGACAAACTCGAAAAAAATGAAGCATTTATCAGGTTCGGGCAATCACATTCTCCCTGCGATTAATTTTTTTTCTCATCGTCTTCGTAATTCCCAGAAAATCGTGAGATTTAATGCAAAACATTGGGGAAGTTTCTCAGCAAGGTTCTTCGCACATTTTCCTTCTGTCCTCCTCGCGCGTACGCTCGTTGTCAAGCTTTTCTCGCCACCGCTTGCGCCATCTACCCACCCCCTAGCTCCAGCAAATCGCAAGATTAGTGGTAATTAACTATTCGGAAGGGATGGACCGCGCGGCGAACAGCTATTTCTCAAGATGAGTGATACCTTCCGTGATGGGCAGCGGCGCTTAGCAATCCTGCCACAGACGCTGTGCAAGTCTTGGTGGCTCAACCACAGTCACTGTTGTCAATTTCAGAAAGTACTCAAAATATGATTACAATTTGTGAGGTGCGTTGCGATGAATATTGCCTCAGCCGCGATCCATGGCGGCCGCCATGTGGCGAGAGAAGGCTCCGCAGCCTTTTGAAGCGCTCTTGTCGCCAGTCTTGGACTTCAGTTAAATGCGAAACATGACGTAAGTTCCTATGCTTGTGCCAAATGACAAAGCAGCTGTCTGGAAGCGCTTTGAAGGATCGCTCTGCGCCAGTTTCTTTGTGTATTGGCGGAAGAGTGCGCTGTTGCGGGCCGTTGTCGGCAAACAGAAAGATGCGCCATTCGAACCAGCGCGTGAGCGACAACTTGCTTTGGTTGTATTTGTACCGGGGCTAATGCGAAATGTGCGCCATCAGGCGATTTTGTCGCTCGTCGTTACAGCGAAACACTTCTCACGTCAAATAGCAGCCATTTTTCGCTTGCTTACGCTTCGAGCTCTTTGGGAACGCGGGATGGCTCTTCGCGTTTATTGAAGTGCAATCTTCCTTTAATGAAGTGACGTGAAATAGCTGTCGTACATTTGCCATCATCTGTGCGTAACTGCTTTTAGCTCACGGAAAATAGCTTCTTGCTTTCGGTGTGTCTGCTGTACAACCGTGAAATAAATCGCATTGATAATAGCTATTCATTTTGACTGCAGCGTGAGCGTCGAGTCGTGTTGCTGAACTGGCATTGATTCAATTAAGGATCCCGCGTCTTCATTCCTAATTCTCACATTACTTATTCTGATATTTTTTACCTTGCAAAATTCTGCTTTTTGTTTTGTCAGCCACGCTTGAAAATTCATTCTTTTGCTTCATCTGTTTATCTTTGGCGCCCAAAACAGGGCATTTCTTCGGACGAGTAATGCTGGACTGGCAAGCACCGACACCGCTGATGTCCTGGTGAACGTGCAGCTGTCCCTGCATACGAAAATATTTTTTCGCAAAGCCCCTAATTTTCAGTTGCAGGTCTTGTACTTGGTCTTGTTGTTAGAAGGTATCAAGGGAACGATTGTCCTGTCGTCCGTCACCCGCTTATTACGCGTAGTTACCACGGACACAGGCACAGGTCAGAACAGCGGCGGCCTCTGATGCCGTTGCTCGATTCTTCATCTTGCNTTTGTCTTGGCTTTGTGATCGCGATAATCTTCGCATGCGCTTCTTGCCGTGACAGTCAGGCCAACAATGAAGTCTACCATTACCANCATCATTTCAGGCTGTAGATGGCGACCCACGATAGCGATCTGTTTTTCTTTTGTTTGTTTGCTGGCGATCAGTTTAATGGTGATTCAAGGTGATGCTGAGCGTTTCATTCCGCAGTTCGCTTGATCTGACCGATCGGTTTACGCTGGCATGTCATTACAACGCCTTTCATTTTTTTTTTATTTTTGCGCTTTGTTTGAAAGCTTCGTATTGCTAGTCTTCAATAAGCACGTTGACGCGCTGGTCGTGAACAGACCAACTGTCACGACTCTGCCTACAAGGGACTGAAAAATGTGTGTACGTTAGAAAAATGTTTCGGTCTCGCCTGTATTTCGTCTGGTTCACACTTCCCGCGGATACGACTCAGGGAATAATACCGCGTTGTTATGCCAATATAANAAGTCTGTTTNTAACCAAAACATACCCTGGGAAATTGAGCTGGTGCCGTGTGAAAAACCCTGTTCGTCGTTTTTGACATCGCTATGTTGACACGTGTCANCAGCGCCGCCGCAAATATCGGACATTCCCATTCGTTCTTCACTTATGCAGCTCCTCGATTCTCCTGACTGAACTTTCACAAGTCAACGGCGTTCGAACAGGCCAAATTTCGTGATTTGTTTTTTACCAAAACCGCAGCTTTTTCACCCAAGCTTCTCTCCCAGTAACTAAACCCCGACACCTGCCACTCGGCGAATCGTACGGCAATGATTCACTCTCCGCCCCCATTGTGACACAATCATCATTGTCGGAGAGGGAGTAGTTGCATGCCTGTTTTTTGTACTGTATATGTAAACTAAACGTCTGTTGATTTCCCGTGAAATTCGATTCCTTATTTCCACCTTTTTTTTGTACTGTAACTGAGAAAAAATTTCCTCCCGAATTGTTGAACTGTAAGTCACCTACAAGCTTGTCGGAAGTTGCCCTTTAACTTTATACTGTGAAACTGTGTTTGAGTTCTTACGTCACAAAATGACGTTAACGCTGTCCTTCGAGTATCTGAATGCGTTGCAAGGCAAAAGCCTGCTAGCAGGAAAAGCATATGCGCACCACTTGTATTTTTTTGTACCTTGCTGCAGGTCAACCACGTCTACCATGATCCAAGTATCGAAAACATGATCAACATCGTCCTGGTGAAGTTGATCGTCATCGGTGATTCGCAGGTCCATGTGAGTCGCGCGTCGTGATGTTAAAGCTCGTCAGGCATAAGCAACACTTGCTAGCAAACTGCTGAAATAACCTCGTTTGTTACAGGGCGTAACTTGCGCCGCAGTGCATTGAGTGTTCGTACTGCTTTTTTGCTGTGTGCACGTAGGAACAGTAGGCTGCTTGGTCTCAGTCAAAACCGAGCGCTCACAACGGTTTTGTCTTTTCACCTCTGCCTTGTGACTCGACTGGAATACCTCGTACCTCTCGGTTCAGTTGAATTGCATCATTGCATGGGGTGTTGATCTTTAGTAAATGTAGCGGTTGAAGTTCAAAACTCNACGCACATGGGNCAGAGTAAACCCCACGTGGGGCACTGCAACATTGCATCCACTTTCTACCGTTTTTCAATGTTTCTGGCCTTGATTCATGCATGCCAGAAAAGACAAGGCACTACCAAAAGTTTTGAAGGTCAAGATTTTGTTTTGGATGCATTTAGTGGCTCAAACCTCAACACAAACAGCTTCTGCTATGAATTGATGCGTGGCATTAAATAGGTTGGCGCGCTTCAGCTTGCTCTCATAAACTCAGTTGCATTTACACTTTGTATTACACAGTGTTTAGTGCAAAGCCAGCACCTCTATACTCTAACTTTCCAGAAGCAGCAATCCGAAAAATCGTGGTGCTAGCTAGCACGTAACCTTTTTTGAGGAGAATAGAAATTGTTCAAAACAACATCTGCGTTGAAAAAACACGACGTTGTGAGCAGCACACATCGTCCAGAATATCATCTGCTGACGGTCAAGAATTTTGTTGAGTCTAGTCCTTGTAAATCATAACTTCTGTTTTAGGAGTTCAAACATGGCTTGTGCTGCACAAACCTGAGTTCGCGACGTAGACAAGCGTAAATATTCGTTTTCTCCTTACAACACGCTGCTCTTGTCACTGCGTTTCACCGTTAACTTTAATAAAACCTGTGTTTTCAATTTTGAACCGTTGAACCTCAGCGAATAATTTAAAGTAGTTTTGACAGAACGTAATTGCCCTAACTCTTATATCCCCCAACAGGGCTGGCACAAACAATGAAACTATCTTCTGTTATTTCCGTATTGTGTTGTTGATAACCAGTGTCTGTGATCTTTCAGTTGAGCGATTATTGTCGAAAGCCACTTTCGCAAAGTTTTGTAAATTAACAGTGCAGCCAAGACTTGTGGTTGAGCGCAATTCTCGTCAGCCATGCTAAAAGGCTTTCAAAGGGCAAGTCTCTCATGCTATTAGAAGATGAAGGAAGGCTTGTAAAATACGCGCCAGCAAGGAATTGCCATCTGAAAGCTATGCTCGTTCCTTCCACTGCGATCTGTAAACGTGTTATCGAGGGCGAGTCTATTTGCTGTTGGGTGAGATGATTGCGTCTCAGCGGAGATGTATTCTTATCTTTGGCTTAAAGCTACAACAAGCGTATGCTATTAACGCAAAGTCCGCGTAATTGCCCTTTCTGCTGTCTTGCTTTGCGCATGTTCGAAGTAAAGAAAAAGACTGCTGTTGCCCTGTTACGACACTATTTTACCATGTAAAGCTTATCGGCGACTAGCAATAATTAGTAATTAACGATACGAAGAACGTGTAAATTAAGAAATTAATGACCTGTACCTAACAGTTGACAACAAACCAGTGCGTTTCAGCGTACGTTCCGTTGCTTCCTTCAAATCAGCGTGTTTTTTGTGCGACTCTCCCCTCTTTGTTCTCGATTCCTACAATCTTGCGCTGTGGCGATTAAGCGACGAAGAAAACTCTCGTAATGTTTATGTTGAATTCAAAACTTGACGTTTCTGTAGATGTCCTAATGCAGTGTTTTTCTGCGTTATCCGAACTGCAGTGACAGTGGCCTGTGCTTCATATTTAGTGTTTGTTTCATCACTCTGGATAGGTTTGCTTGCACCAGCAACTTGGTTACCTGCTTTGCAAAAATGCGCTGTCCATTTTTTGCATCAGAAATTCAATGTGCTTTTCTAAGAAGCCAACGGAGACACAACATTAGATTATTAGTGATTGTCGGGTGTATTTTTCTCCGCAGTTAAAAGATTTCAATTATTTGCACGTTCGCGGGGTACGGGCGTTTTATGCATTTCCTACATTGCTTTGCTAAATCTAGTTCCCCTTACCCAACGTAGCGTTATACTTCGGCCAGAAACGCGTGTTTCATAGCAGTGTGCAATTATTTACATTGAAGAATTGCGTATACTTGCACGTTTATTTTTCGACGTGGTTTGCTTTGATCTAGTTTGTGGTGATAAGAGCACATGCAGCAAATGCATAGTTCATTTGCGACTTGTTAATCCATGTACTAAAAATACGTGTTCATCCTTTGCTGCTCTATGCAGTTAAAAGCGATCGACCGATTGACGGTTACCATTGGCAAGACGGAGGCTCGCGACTTCTGTTCCACAGCTAAAGCTGCGAATCGTTAGTTCCGAAAAATATCTGCATGTCTGACACCCTGAACAGTTGTTGGAACCGGTGTTGCAATTCATCCAATTTTCTATCGCAATATTCCCGATCTTTGCGCTGCTAAAACTGATTTTCTACAATCGTTTGCATGATAGCTTCCATCATTTTATTGTCAGAATGGTCCGGATGTGGCCAGGAACGCCCACACCTGTCTCAGGAACTTCTGTCAGTGGCAGTTTACCCAAAACGACCCGGACGATTCACACCCTAACCACCATGACACAGCTGTCCTCATAACCGGGTAAGTCAAGTTAACGCCAAGCTGCGTATTAAAAATTTTCGAATACTGCGAACGTGCAGAAAGCTTTTTTTCCAGTTTGAAAATGTTTATGAAGGGAACTGATTTGAAGAAAATTACCAAAGTCTTTACACCGAAGTGCTTGATTTTGTAGCATTTCTTCTGTTCCTGAGTAGCCTTTTCTCTCTGATGCGGTCACTGGTGCGGAACGTGCATGACCCCGACCATGTATGAAGCGTAAAATCTTAAAAGCCGACCAATAAGAGCCAAGTTCATGCAGGCGCTTGAGGAGTTTGATGTGCAGTTATGCGCAAGTACTAAACGTTTTGTTTTCTGTAGCTGTCGCAAGCGTTCGACCAACTCTTCTTTGCCTTCTTTTTCTTGGCATTCCGTCTGTTCGTATGCCACGCATGCCAGGCGTCCATTTAGCATTAGGGTGTTTGTAAATAAGAAAAACGCGCTGCTCGATAATAATCGCCGGTAACGGCGGCAGTGGTCTTTGATCACTCATCACTAGCTTTTACTCGACTGGTTCGGCGACTGTTCAAAATGTTTCACGGCTAATGAGCCGATTTGTTTGCGGCTACCTGCGACCGCTTCGCTCAGCTGCTTCTGTTGAAATTTCTCACCGTCGCTAATCGTCCTGCAGCTCGCGTCGTGTCCTGGGATTCCACTGGGCCAACATGTTTCGCATCGCTTTTCCGCTGTGTATCGGTCGGTGGGCGGGGCCTTCCACGGTTCGAGGCGCTAATTGGAGGTTTTTCCGAGGCCGAGGCAGGTGGTAATCCGTGGAACTGTGCGCTGTTCACGTTGCATTTCGTTCGAATCGATCTTTCCTGAAGGTGCTGCCCGACGCCGCGAGTCGGACGCGCGTCTCGGATTATTATGAAACGGTTCGGTTCGCATTCGGAAAAAACATTTTTCCAGCATGCTTAATGGTACGTCGCGAGTCCGGTAAGCTTGCGAGTGGCCATGACGAATGTGACTGGTCACAGCGGGTCGGGCTTGCCGTTGGAAACGCATTTTAAAGTGTGCTTCTCGCGTGCTAGTCTCAGCTGCAAGCTTGACTCAAGCCGACGAAGCGCGTCAGAGTGGCCCGTGTTGCTCTGATCGCTACTTTCCAAACGTGACCGCTTAACCGCTTCTCCCTCTTGACCTGGACAACTAAAACTCTACTTCTTGGGCGACGCTGGCGAGTGTCCTCCCCGCACCCGCCTCGCAAAACAAATCCTTGTCGGCCATGCGTCTTCGTCGCCACGATTTTTGGGGAAACGCCATGCTCGAGCGTCATTAATCAACGCAATTGCGAACGCTCTCCGGTTAAGCGTGATCGATTACGGTTTGCAAGACAGCAGTGACGATCGGAGCTAAAACAAACTTATCGCTACTCTTTCGGTTTAATTTATCGCCGGCCACGAAACCTAAGACTTCAATGTTCGGCCGTAACTGTACCCTGATCCTCGCACCGATCTGGCAGACCTAATTAGCGTGAACGTGCCCTGGGACACTTGTGAAACTAGGCATAATTGCCTTATTTTGCTGAGTGTCTACTAATCGGGACGACCGACCAGAGGGCTTGTCATCACATCTGTCGTGACTGATGCGGTTTTCCTACGTGTTCGCCTCTTTTCCAAGATGTGATTGATTTAGTTTCAGTGTCATAATTTGAAGAAAGCACACAGTCGGCTTGAAAAACATCACTGATGTTGCAGTTCTGGCTGAAGCACTGCTTTTCATGTACAAAAAACGCCATTGATTTCGCATTTCAAAGAAAGCTGATGAATAAAACTTTGTTATATTACGCCTTATCCGTTCTTTCGCTTGTGCTCTGATGAGCTCTGATCATTTAAAGGCAGGTGTTTTCAAGTATGCTTCCTTTCTCTCATCCCCATAAATCATTTGCTTGTTGCAGTTGCTTTCTGCAACAAAAGCCTCAGGCTCGAAAATATGTTTGGCAATCGGGCTGTTGACTATTGTTTCTGGCTGTTGTTTGAAACTGACCATGTTACTGTTGCGTAGGTAGCACGATAATGCTTTCATCACGTGTTTTGCTGCATCCCCGAAGCTCCTTGCTGAAGGCAAACTTGTCAAAGCTGAACCAGTCATACACACGTTCCGAATATTGTCGCAGACGCACCTCGGCGCCGAAAGCGATTTGGGCGCGACTTTTAAACGCCTTTTTTCGAGTAAACCCTAAATCCCCTGGTAAACGTTTTAACACCGAATAATTTTCTGCGTTCTCTGAGTGGACTGTTTTGATCTTTGGCAAACAAGTGCGAAAGACTGTCGTCTCTCGTCGTGGCGTAGAAATCCTGCCGCTAACAAACAACTTTGCGTTCTGAAGTCTGAGCAAGATAAAGAGCAACGAAATTGCTTTCACAAATCGAGCACAATTCTTGGCAAATGTCGCGTTGACTAAAAAGTTCAAACCCTCACCTGTGTTGGTCAGCCCCACCTTGTTTGCTGAAGGGTCACATGCGGATGTATCGCATGTGTGGGACGCGTTGGATGCGAGGTTCGTAATTTTATGGCAAATGCTGGTGAACGACATGTGCGAGTATGTGTGGCAGTCCAGTACTTGTCGGTTTATCAAACATCGGTGAACGTTTTGCGTAAAACGCAGTTGGTGGCATCCCGCCAAACCATTCATCACTGTTGACTTCGCATGCATTGCTTTACGTGATGCGTTGCAGCAGAAAAGGCCGCTCGTTGTATTTCGACCGGGTCTTCGAACACGAAACGTCTGTCTGTTGCTGCCCTGAATTGATCAAAACATTCCGGTGAGAGAAACGTCGACACAAACTTCTCGAACATATTGTACTCAAAATATCTGCGACATTCCATTCCGAGTCCTTGAGAGAGGCGGCCGAACTTCCAATCTGTGAGCGGCGCCTCCTCGGAACGCTCTATTGCCCCTTTGGCATCACCTTCTGAAGCATTTATCGCCTTTGCGCGCGTTTGTTGAGTCCCTGCAAATCGTTTCAAGTGCATATCACAATTGCGGCGTCGACGCATACAAACAATGTTGACATAAGTTCGCTCTCAGCAAACCGGACGAGACGCGAACGACGTGCTTGTTCACTGGAACCGCGCCGTGTTTGCAGAAATGCTAGAGCCGTTTCAGATGTCAGATTTACTGGCGTTTATCGAACGCTTTATATCGGTTTTGCGGGTTTCGTGAACAATCGCTACAAAGCGCGTGGTTGTTTAACAGATATTCCGGGTCCCACGGGCATTCTCCTCCTCTTCCGACTTGAACCTGCGACGACCATCATAATAAGCGGCAGAGTTTGTTTAAAAGCAACCGATTATATCCATCCCTTTGTCCCATTGGCTGTTTGATAACCGCACTACGTTGTGGTATGTTTAGGCTCTGAGCGCGTAAATCTTGTAAAACTNTTCAGATTTNCTAACCAGTTTACGAGAGAACTTGACAAAAACCTTTTGTGAGGGAGAAATTGTACTCGATGCTTTTCTGATTCTGAAAGGATCTGAACCTGATGTCTCTGTTCTTCATTTCGTGAATGAATGCTGAGGTGGCAGTGGCCACAGCATTTGTTTTTGCGAAGACTGGTGTTTCTATTATTAGCAATTTACAGCAAAGTTCAATGGAGTAAATTTAGAATTAAATCCAACACGAAAAGTTATCTCCGAAAATTCTAATTCTGATTGTTGTCTTTTCCCCTTTCGGTCCGAAATAAAGATCAGGCCGAAATTCTGACGAGTGGCAGCATTCTTTCACGCTCTTGCGAACGCAGTCGATCCAAGTCACTGAACGTGGTTGTGTTTTCTGTACAGTGGACCTAATTGAATGGTCTTGTTTTACACGTCGAGTATTGATGTTGTTGATCACGTTGAGGATTTGAAGCAATTTCACAGCGCTGAAAACATCAGACAGGACCGCCTGAATATTAAGGATGTTTATCTCAGCTGCAGATAAGGAGAAATTAGTTCCCTGCTATGTTACACTTGCATTGGGAACTTTGATATACCGTAGATAATTTTCAATGCCCAGCCTATTATGAGACCGCGAAAATAGAGGCTCAGGACAAAATGCAAATCGCTTTCTTGGGTTTAAACCGAGTGCGTTGTCTTCTCTCAACCGACACGATAATTCCTTGTTGGTTACATCAACACTTTGCTTGGCTTGAACCTAGCTTCTGCGATGTGTATGGGAGGAAGCTCATGTTACTGTAGGCGCGTAATGATTTCTTGCATTTCTTCACTGACTTTTCTCACTCGTTCAGAAACATTTTTGATAAAATCATAAGACACCAACTGTCGTCAGCTGCGAAGATTTGGAACGAATCTCAAAACAAAACTTGGTCCGTAAAACGGAATTCTACCAAATGTTTTGTGGGTGATCTCAAAAGCAGAGCTACTTTGATTTGTGAAGAAGTTTACATCCTGTATTTGATTTTAAACTGAGCTTTGTTCCACTTAATTCCTTTTTAAAGGGGTAAGATTGGTTTGAGATCGAGCTTACCTGTCATCGTCACCCATTGTAACATGCCACAATGCCAATGAAATTGCTTTACGTGAGAGTAGTGCTCGGCAATAAGAAAAAGAGCTGCCTGTTAGGCTCACTAGCATGGCGCACCGCAAACCATTACTCGGCGTTTTCGCAGGTAGGGTAACCCGCTCCAGTGTGCGCCTATTTTTGTCAAATAGTTTGCTGTAAAAGAAGGTTAGAATCACAGTTTGCACAAACCTCCAAACGAATTCACGCTCGCTTTCCGCGAATACACGCCAGCGCAAATCGTTGTCGTTGTTGAGCTTGACGAAAAGCTGAGCGTTTCGCTCTTCGGCCGGATCTCTATCGGACTTCTGTTTATATTTTTGATTATCCCCTTTCTCGTCGCGCCAGCTCCAATCCGCAAGCAAGGTCATGCCGGATTGGTCACGTTGTGGATGACCCGGACAAAGCTGCCCGGACGCTATAAACTTGACCTTGCTCAGTCAATGTCGAGCTTGGAATGTGTTCACCGAATTGAAGCCATGCTGGGCTCGTCGATCTCGCAGAACGCGCTTCGAACGTGACTTGGTCACTGCAAATCGATAATCTGCGTGCGCTGGCGCTGATTTTTCTGTGGAGTTGACCACTGCGCAGTGTTTTTGATGAGATGATATTTTTCAGTTTGCGGCCTGTGCGGTAAAATGGTGCTCGTCTTTCCTCACGATTAGCTCCACTTAGCCTTTGAGAACAATCTCTGCTTCAAATAAAGCAGTCATAAGAATATTTTATCTTTTGTGCAATACTGCAAATAGTTTACTAGTTGTCCACCATTGACGCGCCAGCAGGGCAATATTCAATGCGTAAATAGCCTCATGTGGGAGCTGGGCGTCGCAGACCGCCCCTTGACACTCTCGAAAGGAGTACAACAACGAGTATAATGAAACAACTGCAAATAGTTTGAGGTTTTCGTTCACGACACAAAAAGGTTGGTTTTCATTGACGGTACAAACAGGTTTCTTGAAATCCACGGCCAACGAACGGTATTCCTGTCCAAGCCGAATTGCTCCCGGCTCACTGTGCAACACGTATGCCAATAATATTTCAGCAATGTCTCCTACAGTCGAGCTGATCAGCATCCACTCAGCCGGGATCAGAGAAGCATTGCTCCGGTTGACTGTGTGTTTCGTATCGAACTAAGGTCTTCTAGAGAAGACAGAAGGCTTGATCGAACGCACTGACTTGACACGTGGGGTGCATCTTTCGGGAGTGGATGGTAGTCTTTTCATGGTTGTGGTTGTGAAAGTGAAGGAATGCGAGGGTCTGAATATGTCAAATTGCCATATTGTTTGCTTCTTTTAATTGCAGCATAAAAGCAAATTAGTTGCTGTTGCTGATTAAGCTGATGCAAAAATACTTACATAAATAACTTTGAAAGCATTTCTTCTTCAACTTGAGCAAAAGTTTGTCAAAATAACATACGGTTAACAGAATCGCAGCCACAATGGGGATGTTGTTCAGAAAATACAAGACCTTCGGTAGTTACGAATAACGATAAGAGGAGTGTTTGGCACGGTTTCTTTTACATTTTTCGATGTACAAGGACAAAAATAAGGAAGAATTATAAGAATTATAAAGACAGTGATTTATTTGCATTGCTTACTCGTGTGAAATATTTCGTGCGAATTATTTTCCTTTGCTGTCTGCTTGGTGCTGATATTCTGTGAAAGAATGAAATCTTATAATTTGCAAGTGGTCTGCCGATTGTTGTTTCGATTTCGCACTGAGTGTTTTTGACGCTTACGCTGTCTTTTGGTTTAGGCATTCGGGCGTTACGGAAGTGATGTAAGGAAGCCCTTGGTTTTTTTTTCATGCGGATTTGATTACTACGTGACTTTTTGATTAACACGTGACCACGCGTGTTTTGTATTGCAGGAAAGACATCTGCAGATCAAACGCGGCCTGCGACACCCTCGGTGAGTTAACCTGGATTGCATTGCTGATTTTTCCATACCAACAAGTAGCTTGCTTCGTGGTTCGCATATGGTCAGCAGTGAAAAGCAATTTATTAACGCNAATATATCAAATCGAACTTGGTTGTTGGCTTGCAATATCGACACTTGCGTTCATGACACCGACACCTTTTGTTCTTTGAAAACGGGTCGTCTGGCTGAGGGAAGATGCCGCACGCTGCGCAAACTCAACGAATGCGATGAAGCAGAAAAAACGAAACACTGCATGAATTCAAATGCTTTCGTTTGACGGATTTGTGATTGTTGGCTGGTACTGATTTAGAAATTCCCCTCATCTTTCTACTTACCCCTCAGTTCAACTCAAACTTTAGTTGAAAACGTTAACAACCGGATGTTTGGATTGCGTCCGTTTGATGACGACGCGTTTGTCACTTTCGCACTTACGTTCATTTTCAATTTTCCCCACTCGTCCACGAATGAGTTCAATCTTAACGGCGACAATCGCTCAAAATAGCGGATAGAATCGTTTAATGTTGTACGGAGAGCATCTCATTCAAGTATTGGTCAGAGCCCTACGTGAGAAACGCCGAAAAGTGAAGTGGAGCGGCGGTTGGGGTTATTAACAAAATTTCCAATGCTTGCGAGACAATTAGCGCGTAAAGACCGCTCCGCTGAAGCAACATGGTTATTCGAAAACATGATTAGAAAGAACTCTGCCTTCAAGGTTGGTGATGTGAGCTTGTTCCCGGCAGATGGTACTTGGGATTTAATCGCAGAGGGTAGCGTAGCAACAAGCAAGTTTCTCAGTGTTCGTTTGGAAAGTTTTGTCGCATTTGTTTCAAATTCGTTGAAACTTACATCCATCAGGCACTTGATGGAATATCAGCAATTGGTTCTAGCCATTGCCTTCTGGCGGTCAGCGTAGCGACGAAATGGGAACCGGGATCATGTCCGTGTTCACGCGTTTTGCGTACACGTGTAAAAGCGCAATTTCCGTAACAGAAATGACTTCTGTGAAACAGCGTTGCTCACTGGTCTACATGACCCGTAAGGCTCCATTTTACATTCATCAATTCCTTTTGAGGACCTCTGGCCTCCAGAATCGATTTCTCGATATGCCGACCCCACCGGAGCAAAGGCGACTTTTGTTAAGACGTCACATGCACTAGTTCAACGATCATCGCGATTGCCGCCGCAGCAGCAGCTTCGTTCCCTCCGGAACGGATTGCCGAACTGATTACGGTTTGCGCCTCGTGCTAACGCCGCCAATTCCCACAGCAGCAGGGGCACGCGCGTTCGAAACATGGTTCCTGCCGTAACCTCGCCTGCCGTGGGTCGTAAGTGCGTGGCCGACGGTCTTAAAGACCGCCCGGGATTAAAGAGACGTCGAGCAATTTAAGTACATTATCTGACTTCCGTCGCAACAAGGTAACCGTTGCGTGTTTGCTCGCCTTCGCCTTTGATGCACGCTCGCGCGCTGGCAATTGTCGCGGTCGCTTGAAGGTTGCTTCGGCGAACTGCACAAGAACGCAATTGTTTCAGTATGAACGGCGTGGCGGGCGCATGTCTTTCACAGTAGCCGTTTGCAAGAGCCTCGGAGTCTTGGCGCGCCGTAATGTCGCTAGTCCTCTTGTGAAAGGTCTGTTTCAGTCTTGAACTTGGCAGAAACTCGAACTGAAAGACAATGCCATACACGTAAGATAAAGCAGCGGTCGCAAAAGTTAAGGTTAAGCTCGCATATTGCCTGCGTGGGAATGCACACTCCTTTCGCATTTGCCGAACTCTCATGTTAAAACTGTACCACGCGGAAAGTAGCGCGCCACTTTGCCCGAAGGTTTTGATAGCACACATGCGAGCAATGGCTGCGCATGCGCAGTTGGCTTAGGGGTGAGATCTGTGATGAGTGGTGCTGTGCTGGTCGGAGCCTAGGTGTCTAAATCCCTCGAGAAAAGTCGCAAATCCTCCTCGCACTACTTTCCCGTTCATGTCACAGTAGTAGACTACCACACGTAAAAAGCAGGTAAAGTTGCTGGAACTTTACACTGAAATGCGTTGCGCTACTCGAGTTTTGAGAGGCTGTGAAGATTTGTGCTGGGTACGGCACTTCACAATCAGCTAGCTGCCATTTGGACTCGGTGGTGGTTAAGGTCTCAGGTTTACTTGTTGAAAGAACCTTAGTTTTGGGATTTATCGATTTGCTTTTGTTTACATTGTGTTTTCATTATTCGGTCGTAAATTTCACGTAACTACAATTGCTTTATGGTGAAAAGCTACGAAGCATTTTTTCTGTCTCGCATCAAAGGGACTGATCATGTGAGTAGTGGGCATATCAACAGTGCTTTTGATTTTCCTTCGTCGTCACATGTTGTCAATCCATCAATGGTTTGCCGTGGTTCGTGGCTTTTCAAATCCGCGAATACCCCGGTCTCAAAGCCGCTTCAGTCCTGCCCATCATTTTTCTCTTGTTTTAGAATCGTCTAAGTGTAGTTCGTGATGCAAGTGAATTTGGGATTTTGTCCTTTAAAAAACAAGCCTTTCATTTGTCTCCTTGTCCGTATTTTACGTGAGTGACATCTGCTTGCCTGCTGTGAGCCTGTAAATATTTGGTGAAATTATCAAACCTACAACTCAGGAAGCTTCTGTCATGTGTAAACTTCAACGTAAATCCTATTATTGCTGAAAATACCCATCGTAACTTCAGGGCAAAAGCACTACGGCTAAGTTTGATCTGTTTGATCGAACTTGATTTGTATAATCACGACTATTGAGTCCTGTCTTATAGCAACTTGCTCTTTATCTAGCGCCACCTGATGGGCTCTTACGTCACCTAACCAAAGTATAGCCAGGCGTTATTTGTGTGATCTTTGCTGATCATAAGTGCGAGGCTCTCCATGCTTGTTGCACTTGGCTTTCAGTTTTCCAATCATGGAAAGCGAAATGATGGATTTGAATGTGATAATGCTTTTTTAAGGCCTGGCGGAGTTGGGAACCATGTGCGATATGAAACGAAGCTGCTCGATCAATGAGGACAACGGTTTGAGCACGGCCTTCACCATCGCACACGAGATTGGACACGAGTAAGTGGAATAAATAGCGGCCTTTCTTAAGATGGGCAAAAAACGTGTCACCCAATTTCTTGCGATAGTTTGCGATCCGTCCGGTTTAATGGCATGTTAGCCTCGGGTGAGATCTTCGGGCTGATAGAAAATTAAAATGACATGTCAAGATTAAAATAACTGAGCAAATGCTGTGGAACGTCGTGGTGACTTTGGTTTCAGCTAGCCACTGTGCAATCGCAAGGTTGTGAGGTCTGTTCCGTGCGCAACCTGGTGTGCTATGGCTGTTCAATAGCATCACCACCAAGCAGTCTTTGCCGTGAATTACTTTTAGTACATGTGAGACCAACAAAGCCCATTTGCATTTGAATGCTCGGAAAGTTTGCCTAGATGTGACCGACATGCTGCCGTCATCGTTGTTGAGTGTTCGACTCATGCTGTTTTTTAGCCTGAATCTTCAAATAAAACTCGGACGCGTATCACCCCACCACGTGACCTTTGTAAATTCAGCATGGCGCATGAGGGAGCCTCCCGTTGCGAAGTCACGTGCCACAAGTGAGCGGTCTGATTGGTCGAAAAAGATTTGGTGGAGACGCTAAATTGGTCTCAACCCCACGGTGCGCACTTTCATTGCGGTTTGATGCGTCACAATTCAGACCTCTGCTACGCAAATTGCTTATATGTACATCGTTATAACAAACTGGGACAAATTACGCTTTTCTATTCGGTGTCGTTTGTTTGCAATTTCCTTCATAGTGAGGGTATTCGTTGCGAGACAACTTTATCGTCGCTGCGCGTCTTTCGCTCGGAAGACGCTTTAATGAAAAACGCTGTGGGGGGGCACCGATAACAACAAACTCGACAGTTTTGCATAAGCAATACGGCAATGCTTGCACCATTATCCATCTCCTTCTGCATTCCGCCCAACATTGTTTTGCCCCACGCGGAATGTTACTCAGCGCATTTTTTCTTTGTTCTGTTGCCTGGACGAGACGTGCAACCACTGTCTGCAGTTTATTTCGTTCTTTTGACTCTGGAAGATAAGAAACAACATCGGCAGAAAATGAAACTAGTTGTTGGTAATTATTTCATTGCGGATGTCTACATCGTAAGGTTCTTGGGTCGATATTTATTACGGCTTGTTTCGTCTTCAATATTCTTTTAGTAATTCATTTGCAACTGTTGCACGCCTTGTTCCATTTCATTTCGCGGTTTTATGACAAAAATTAGCACTGAAGTTGCAATGAGCCTAACGCCACATTTGAGGATTTGCTTCAAAAAGCCACAAAAGGGATTGTATCCTTCCTTGAAACCACTAACATCAGAATCTAGACGCTTCTGTGAAGAGGTTTGCTTAATTGCGAAATAGGTTTGCTTAATTGCTCAAATTTATTTTGCTGCTGTTCATTTCTCTGGCGCCTATCTCCTCTGTGACGATTCTGATTTCATGAACAATTTTTTTCGCAGATTCAACGCACCACACGATAACAATGACAAGTGCCTGGACGCTAGAGGGCGCACTGTGAGCCTGAACGTCATGTCCCCAACAC
>JGI24158J21664_10000739_pt1 | contig 32493 bp, 18 predicted proteins | sample Ectturendosymbi3_FD_21664 | JGI IMG/M metagenome (IMG submission 21664)
CCCACCAAAGCCCCCCCCCCCGAGGCGACGGGACTGAACCAAACCCGGAAAAAAGAATTTGTTGGAACGGCATCAAAAGCAACCATGGATTTCAGCAACTTCAATGAGATTAAAAAAGGTGAAACCTTCATGTTGCATCAAATGCTACATGTCTGATGTGACTATAGTAGTCCACGACTATTGGGGCCTTTTTTAGAAATTTAAAACTTGTTTTTTTTGTTTAAAGTTTTATTTTTTTAATTTGATTTTGATGACGCCAATCGGCAGAAAACCGAAACATGAAATTTGCTCCATGCCGGGGTGGGTGAGGTGAACGCTTTTGGCCAAGGAGCGCTACGGCGATTCATTCAGTGCATGGTAGTGGGTTGAACACCCAACATTCGAATTGAGAGGCGGACACTATACAGTTGAGCTATCGCCGTCCCCTATTTAACGAATGCAACTTCCGTGAAACTATATGTATTCATTAATTCAATCAATCAATCAATCACTTATTTCCATTTTCAACTGCATTCATTTAACAAAAATTCCACAACAGCTTAAGAAGTTGCAAAGGAATGATGTATGTTTCAATAACAATTTCAAAAACGCAACATTAGTTCGGATCTTGTGTGAGTAGAAACTGATAAAAATCAACTGAGCACCCTAAAACTAAGGGTGCGGCACTGAGATGATTCCAAAGGGATTACCAATAAATAGCATGAAAGGTACAAATATTTAAAATGAATACAAAGAGAAACTTTTCTGAACCAAACAAGTGAACAGTTAATTTTTCGGTGGAATTGCTTTGCTTATACAATGGAAATAGTTTGTTGCTGTGTCTCCTGCTCTTTCCAACATGATTATTTAGTTCAGCCTGTAAACTCTAAATCAGGTTTCATGGATAAAGTAACTGCCATTAATTTTTACAGATTGATAGCTACAATCAAGTAACTAGTCTCCACAAAGGCGACAGAGTTCAATCCACTATAAAATCTTTTTAAACCAGGAAAGCATTACGTTCACTCAGACCTGAAATCTTGGTTAAATAGACAACTTTTATCAATTATCAGTTTAAATTGCTGGTGTTTTTTTTGCACAGAACAGCAAAAACCGTGTAATCGAAATTTAGTTTTTGTTAAAAAATCAACGTTATAAATTTTGTATTTCACTGAATTTTGGTGCACACATCTGCATCAAGAACCACACCACTGAATATGGCATCCGGACTACAGCCACCTGGAAAACTGCCGCACAGACCACCGCCACCCAGGACAACTGCCACCCAGGACATTTGCCACCAAGAACAACTGCCACCCCAAAGATGTTGTGGGCGGAANACATTACCACGTTTTTTTCATGTTTTCGTTTGTAGTGCAATGAAAGTGAATTATTCATCAAAAACTGATCTGAAAATGAGTTTGAAGTGCTGTTCATAATGACTAGGTGCGTTCCTACACCTCTTTTTCAACATTACTCCCATGTATTACCTGGTCAACTGCCACCTAAGATAATGCGTTTTACATATCACATACAAATTATCAATTTCAGTTTTGCTATATAGCGTTGTATATCGCGTTGCGGCGCGTATAGTCCTCGCAGCACAGCGGTTGAGAACATCTGTGCTACGATATTATTTCTTCAACATAATGTAGCAAAAGTGAGTTGCAACGTTGTTTCTGGTGCCATGTAACTCACAAATCAATAGCAAAGGTAAACGAATGCACGGAACTTAAAATGAACGGAAGAAAATGCGTTTCATGAGTGCGTAGAATCAATATGATGCGATCATGTGCTTTATCTTTCATGGACCTTTTCAAAATTTTCACAGCAAACTATCTAAGGTCCATGAAAGATTAAATTTTCAGAACCGTCGCCAGAAAGTTTAATAGAGGAGCTTTACGTTTGTTCAGGGGGCTTGACATTCTAAAATTTTATAAAAACTCCACCGATTTATAGTGCTTCATAATTCAATTGGGGGATGGGCGATTTGTTTGGGGGGCTAAGCCTTCAAAAGCCACCCCGTGGCGACGGGACTGGTAATAACATCGACACAAGATTCTCCACCCAAAAGTATGAAAGTTGAAGTTGACCTTCTTTCAAAGCGGTCAGAGGATCAAGGAACGTTTGCTCAAGACCAAAACGTTGTTAACTTCAAATGGCTTCTAATGGCCATAAACGCAAAAAACTCAGTATGCCTCAGGTAGCAATTGTCCTAGGCAGCAGTTGCATTTTTTAGGTGGCAATTGTCTGGGTGGCAAATTTCTGGGTGGCAAATGTCCAAGCGGCTGTAATCCCAGAACCACTGAATGTATGAGGATAATTATTTCTTGTTCGCGATTAACCCGCTTCACACCCGCTTTTGTCTGCTGTTAATTTCATGACGTGCAGTACTAAATTGTTTTTATCTTACAGCAATACAGCGAATCATCAATTGCAACGCCATGAAATGACATAAAACCATGGACAGCGCCGCCTTGACACGCTGTCGCTCGCGCTTTATCTGAGAAGCGCATGCGATGGGTATGGTAAATGCTTGGGGAATCACGTGATCGCCTGCGTAGCACCTTACGACTGCTTGCGCAAGGCAATGTCCAAACAGCTCAGAACGTGTTTTCGCCATCTGAATGTTCGAGAATTTTCTGTGCTGCATGACGTCAATTGTGTGTGCGCAATGCAGTGCAACCCGAGCGCGAGAAAAAATGTAACGTGACTTCGCTTCATTTAACCTATCTGCGATTCTCGCTGGACTTTGTTCACTAATTGCAAGAAGTTGGGAGAATTTGGACGTGACTCTGATGCTTGTTGACCTGCTCGCGCAACTTTTTGTTTATTGCGGCTTCACACAAATTGATAATTAACACCGAGGGAGAGGAAAACCTGTAGGGGGCCAATAGCAAGACAAGCATGTCGGGAAACTGAAGCTACTCTTCGGTGAATGAGGGCTGCAGGTGGATGTATACATTTTGTAGATGCAAACCCGACTCTCCGGTGGCCTGTGCATGTACGTACAAAGTATTGTTATAAGAATGAAAAACCCTACAGAAGCAAAGGACAAATTCACAAAATTTGGGCGAATACGTAAGATTTGGGTCTCGCTGACATGGGTGCTGTCAAAGTTTTCCCAGAAACAGGGACTTTAGCATGGGCAATCGTTCACGTTTGCTTGTTGGGTTATGTCAAAAATTGTCATGGTTTCGCCGTTGCAGGACTTCAAGAAAAACGTAGAAAGACCACAAAAACGAAAGAAAATGCTGCTCCATTTCTTGTAGGAATTGAAGAACTTAATTCACTTTTTCCTCACTATAATCACATCCCCGTGTATATAAATTTTTTCAAGCGCACACAACATAATTACTGCCTACGTCATATTAGTTTACGGACAATATACTCGCTAGACATGCAAAAAAGCCTAGAAGAAACCAGAAATAAACCGGCGTCTGAAGGTCATCAGCAGACGAACTAATAAGTCTTTCTGAAAGGCTGTTGATTTGAGTTGCTCCAACCCTGCTAGCTGTTTCAAACTCATATCAGCAACGCTTCAGGTAATCTAGAAGACAGACAGCTGCAACATGTTTTAGTATCTAAGTTTCACAAAGCCGAATAATTCAGTATTTAACTGTTAAGCACCTTATTGAATCAAACTTGTTTAAAGCAAGTGGTTGAGCAATTCAGAAAAAAGCAGCACACCTAGAAAGTAATTTCATGAAATGGCATCCGGTCCGCGTGGTTTACCTTGTTGGCTATGTCGTGATATTCCATTGTCAAAGTGATGGCGCTGTTCAACATCAAACAGGTTTTGTTCTTTTTATCTTCAACTCGCCATTTTCCTTCCGTCGCCAACTTCGGTTGATCTTTGTAGCATTTCGACTCTGAACAAGCACACGTGGTTACCGTTTATATTCACGTATAGGAAAACAACGACGCAGCAATAGAAACGGCACAAAGTTAGTTTATTTAATGACTGGTTTTGAGTCTGCAACCAACCAGAGATTTTTCAGGAATGGCAAAACGAAAGAAATTTGTTAAAGGAACGGGAGTCACTACCGTGATGTGTACGAATCGTACCCGCTGTTTTGAATGTCTGCCGTGTGTGTTGCAGAACAAGATTTTCTGCCGTTTCTTCAATACATGCTTACAAGGTCCGAACCAATAGTTCAAAAAACACGAACTTCGGTTGCGCGTCGGCGCTTACTCTGTTTTGAAAAGGTCTTCCCATGCAAGAAAGCTTGGAAGTTATCGATTTCAGTGATCCGAAGATAAACATCCTGTATGGAAGAAGTGTCGTTCGACTTCAACCTGATCTGGGATTCCATCGAGCATGAGTAGCTCTGGTTCAGTGGTGTTTCGATCAAACGCACTCCACTTGCCGTGGCGTAGAAAACTTTGCTTGCATCTGCAACGATAGAAGCTGTGATATGCATGCAACGAACATTCCTTACATCAAATCTTTTGTGATTCAAATGAACACAAATACAATGATTACTCCCACTGCTGGTATTTTCACCAGCCTTTTTAATTACGTGGTCCCGGTAACTTTTCTTAAAAGTTGCGTGTCCCACTACCTTGTTAACATATGCTACGCTTTCATACGCATAAACAGACGCACGTTTTTCTAAATTCGCGAATATATATGCAATATGCATTTCCCTGAGAAACTTGCTGCTGAACACAACCAGTGTGTTCCCACAGTGTAGTGATCAGATGTCCAGATAACTGCATTCCAACAATTTTTTGTCCAACTCCGTGGCCCACTCGAAAACTACGTTACGGCTCTACAAGTGAACAGCTCGGAAATGAATTATCGCTTTAAGTGGATAACCTCAACTGCTGATATCTCGGTACTGGTCATGACCAGTTCCTTATACGGTCGCTGACGAGCATATTCTTTATCTTCAAAGATAACGAAAGAGAGAGTGGAACAAATGGCCATCAATATCAACAAATTTATTCTCAGCCTGGGTAAGTTATTCTTCTCTTTGTGACATGTGGCGTTAGTGCTCCATAACAAAACTGTTTGTTAACTTACTTTTCCCGTACTGTTGACAGACTCTAGTCCCGTATTGTCCGTTCGGCACATTTTGCCTTTAACGGTCCTTCAAGGCAGACGAAAAATATCTCTTACGCAAAAAAACGAACTTTGCTCAAGCTCAACTGTGCTCGACTGTGCAAATCGCTAAACTGCGTAAGGCACACAATTTCTACAGATGTTTCTTAATTTTTTTGTTGGTTGGACATCATTCTAAAATAGAAGGAAAAAGTTAGTCTAACGACAGAGCAGCTTTATAAAAATTCAACAAAAATTCGTATAGGTCGCCATGCAGGACATTGGATATTTCATTATTGTCACTTTTAATCTATTGAAGACAAGCAATGATCTTTAGACAACGGACTACACAAGGGCGACATGTAATATAAAGCAGATAAGAATTTGTCATACAGTAGTTTTGAATTATTGCATGGTGCTGATGATTGTTTGTTTGCATTGGTATCTTTTTCATTCCGCCTTGTTTTTTCGGAAACAAATGATTTTATTTATACAATATCTAACTGCTTGAGCAACATCAACTTTAGGTACATTCCGTTTATATGCTCATTAGAGGCTATGCTACAGACGATAAATCTCAAAAAAGCAGAAGCAACGTGCTACGAATGTATCCACGCGCTCTCCTAGAATCACAACATGTTTGCAGGCAATCGCTTTCACATACGAACAAAACGCCATCCGCAGACGACGACTTGTCTGCTGCCGCCACAAACCGATCTGTTCGGTCACACAAGTCACACGTTAGGCAAATGCTATATGAGTCACCAGAAGCCCTTTTCACTCACCGGTGGCGTTCGGGAATGTATCATTTCGTACTTCCACCAGCAGCTCAACATTTGTCACGTAGTATGCCATTTCATCTTTCGCAAACTTCAGTTTCAGCGTTTGTCCGCGGACCTTGTCGGTGAAATTCGCCCAAAACGACGCAGCGCTGCTGCAGTTCGAGACTGATGAGCCCACAGCTGTACTGTTTGGGAAGTCAAACCTTTTCTGGAAAGCGCATGAGAAAAAAGCATTTTTAGACGCAGCTACTCGGGTCGTGTCTGCTTTTTCTTTTCATTCTTGTTTACCATCCTTTCATATATCATTAATGCTTACTTCAGAAACCACAACAGGAAGATTCATTGCAGCGTCTTATCTCGGATGAAAGCTCTCTTAATCGGAAGTGAAACAAGGGTTTTATTCTGATAGGGTCAGTTTTCTATGGTTTATACTAAAAGTTATTGTGGCGTAACATGATCAACTTTGGTTTTGTAAACATATTACCGCAGTGCGTTGAAACTTCAAAGTATCATGCTCAAAAGACACTTCTCTATTTTTGTGGAAGTCTGATTAAGCATTCTGTTGTCACTCCTATGCTGGTATAACTTAGTTTTTACGCAAATGCCCACACCTCACACATTAACACAGAATTGTGATTAGCGTAGAGAATGACCAAACATTTTCAAGAGTAATTANTTCTCTCTAGAAATTAAAGAAATTAAGTTGATAGAGTGGACGTAAAACTGATAACCGCCTGGAGACATAGGCGGCGGAACAGTCAAATATCCTGAAGTCAACTACCAGGCTTGTCCATGGGAATGAGATTCCTGTAGGAATCCCATGGGAAACGTCCCGTGGGATGGGACGGGACAGGCATAAATTGCTATGGGATGGGAATGGGACAGATAAATATGTACCGTGGACAACCCTGTCAACTGGAAATGGTGAATACAGCAAAATACACTTGAGTGAAATCATACTGCGGTTGTTTTTAGCCTAGTTGATTTGGGCAAATGAACAATGCATTAGTTCATATTCGTCAAAATCAAAGTTTTTTTGCGGATCAACAAAGCAAAAAATTTATCAAAAAGGTATTTGCACCTCTACAAACTCTTTGCTTCCAGACCGATTGTAAGCCGCATGGAACTGGATGCCTGCCACAGCCAGAAAGCACGTTGCGTTGTTGTTGCTGTCCATCACTTTCCAAGTGACTGGGTAAAACAAATCAATGGCACCTAAAGGCTCGTATACACGCTAACGCACAATACATTATAAGCAAAAAGTAAATTAGGAACTGCTTCTTCTAAGATGCCATAACCAGACGTGAAACGTTTTAGGCAAATTGCAGAAGAACTTAAAACTCAACTCCTCTCTCGAAAGGGATTTTGAAAGATGAAAGACGAAATTTTTCAAGAAAAGGAATTTTTCAAGAAGAAAAGGAATTGACATAAAGCAGGCATTTTCAAAGTGCGTTTATGATGCGATTTTGCCTAAAATATCATGAAGGTATGTGGCATGCACAGCCAACCCAGTTCTAGTGTTACATTTCTAAAACATGCATGAAGTCATCAACTCACATTTCGAGGGTTGCTCCGGATCAGGTGCTGGTGTAGTTTCTGTGAAATTCAAAGTCGTGTTCGACACATCGTTAGTAGTTGTCACATTTCCAAAGAAGTTGTAAAAAAATGAGTCAGTCAAACACACGAAAAAAGGTAATTTTGATTAATCATGATTCACAGCTTAAACTTAGGAACTTCACACCGTAAAGATTAATTTAAAAGTTGAGCAATGTCAAACAAAAACGAATTTTTGAAAAATACCTAGGTGACCATAGTTTTGCAGTTAAGATGTTAATTCTACAAATGGGAGTAACAGTGATGTAGTCGAAACCCTGGCCCGCGAGACTGAGACCAGAGATTTGTTTCAAACGTCGAGACCGTGATTTCGTCGGCGAAGTGCGGAGAACTCACCGTTCTAGAGCCGAAAATTGGCCGGTTGGCAATTGAATTCCGACACCATGTTTCTTTGTTTTTAACTTCATAAAAGATTTTCGCGAATCAAAAAACGATCATCGATATTTAAGTTCACGTTCGTCAAATTTTATCCGTTTTTGTTGACGTATTTAATTTTCTTGCTACAAGGATAATACCAACAACGATCTACTGGAGCTTTGCCAAACCATTTTGATAGAGCAAAGCTCTCAAGACCGAGACTGGCATCTTTTAAGATCGAGTCGAGACTAAGACTCGCAAAAGCTGGTCTCGAGACTGCCTCAATGAGGAAATGTTTTTGCAGATCAGATGGGGTTGACCATTTTTTTGAAAAACATTTATATAATGTAAAGAAATGCCCAGAGTTGCTGCAGGTTCGTAATGCGGACAATATATCCACAAATATCGAATACAGGGTTTTATTTATATTCGTGATGATGGCTTATGACTAAGCTGAAACGTTGAATAAAATAATGCATTCGATATTTGTAGATGCATTGTTCGCAATAAGAGTTTGGCGACTTGGACCTTTCACGTGAATAGCAGTTTTTTTCGCTGGAAGAAAAGTCCGATCACAAATGCGTAGCTCGGCAACTAAATAGCTTCCGGTCTTACGCGTGGTTTAAGCATTTTGCGGGAGCGTTGTAAGTCGGGCCGAACTTTTCGGGTCGGGCCGGATTTCGGGTGAGTTTTTGAAAATGTTTCGGCCCGATTTCGGGCCTGCATACATTTTTGCTGCGGTTGAAGCAATCAGCTACTGTTGAAACAATCCAGTTGATTAAATCTTTAATAAAAATGATTGTGAATTAATTAGTCATGTTTATTTTGCTACGGCAGTAATACACCGCAGCTGCGCATATCGTGACTAACTTGGTAAATTTGACTTTCGGTCCTGAATCGGGCTCGGGCTGGTTTCGAACACACTAGGGATGCGTGTAACAATATAATCATTAGCCTTTAAATATTTTAACAAAAATTTTTTGTTTAAACCACAACCGCTGCAAATATGGGAGGTAAAAGCCCTATGCTGCCGTTGCAGTTATGTTGTACTGCCTGTGCCTCTAAACTCTAAAGCAATGGTTCTTAACCGGGGGTGCCACACCTTCTCAGGGGGGAGTCAATCAATTCCCGTGGAGCGCGACATAGGTGTAGCAGCAGAAAAATTTTGGGGTGCGAAGGATTTTTACCCAAATTTCCCCAAACTTGTCCGAAAAAAAACTTCAAAATGACTGCATTTCATTTTATGTTAGGCGCATTTTTTCAAATCAAAGCACTTCAAGCACCATTTTTAGCCGAATTTCCCCTAACTTGCAGGAGAAGAACTAAATAAAACATAACCACACAAAAGTCTGGACTTTGATTTTATGTGCCATTTTTGTAAAATCAAAGCACATACAGCGATTTTGTGAAGGTTTTCACACATTTTGCCCGGATTTTCACCAAATCAAAAGTTTCGGGTGTGCGCTTTTACCCTCTGCACCTCCACCTCCTACACTGGTGGGGCGCGAGCTTTTACACGCTCGGCAACATGGAGAGTTTGATCAATAAATTTGCCAATACATACATTTACTTTGCCACTTACTTAAAGTCAGAGGGCTTCAAACAAAGGACATTTCCTTAAGGGAGGTGTAGCAACAAAAACGTTAAGAACCACTGCTCTAAGAGTTAGGTTTGCTGAAAAATGCTACGTTACCAATGGTATAAAGCATTTTATATGCTATGCTTGTTACGGAAAGATATATGACAAAAGAAATGCTGAACTGCCTTATCCTGACTAAAGGGAAACTTAGGTCAGAAAACATTGAGAAATCCGCTCTAAGCCAGGAAAAAGTAATTCAGGTATTTTTAATGACGCGAAATGGCTAGCCAAACAGTCTCAGCAAGCAAGTTTGTTACATACACAAATTACAGGCAACGTTTCAAGAAAGACTGGTGGAAGCTGATACGCAAGGATGTGTTAAATCCTGTGCTACAACCCAGCAACACTGTTTGGTTTTCAAGCCTTACGTAGCGAACTTGTTTCCACTTCTTTTACAAATTTGAATTTATCAGATTTGTCAAACGTTATCTGAACTTGCACATAATTTTAGCATCAAACTATACCTAAGTACACATGAAAAATGTTCAAAAGTAAGTTTTATCTGTTGTTATAGTGCGCTACCTTCGCATACAATCAAGCGTTGTGATTTTTATCAATCTTCTCTTTTCACTTCGTTAAGAAACAAAAACAATCAAAGGTTATTCAACTACTTATTTCGTTTGATAGCATGTAGATTAACAGACTAATTGTGACTTAAACGGTTGGACTTTCCAACATGCTGTGAATGGTCTGTCAGCGAAAGATGGCCTGAAAGCAATGCCAAAAATCATGCCAAAAAGCAGCGATCAAATGGACATCACTGTTTGTTCTGACGCGTTTATTAGTATAATGGGATTACTACACACATGTTCAGTGGGTGATAAAGGTGCTTTTGCCGGAGAACATGACACACCAAGTTTTTTAGTATGTTTGGTATGTTTCAAAATAAAAAACTGCGTAAGACCTATCAATAAGCTTAGGTCACTTAAAACTGAGCAGCTTCTTCTGAATCAGCTTAAAAGAACTTAAAACTAATGTTACATCACACTGAGTGTCAAGACACTCTACATACTTGGTGCCGGTGTTGTGGTGTGTTCTTCATAACAAAAGCTTGCTGAAACAAAAACGATTGCTTTGTTTATTATGCCGGCAACAACATCAATGCTTTAAATATTTTGCTCTTGTTTGTTTGCCCAAAGTTATCTTGTACATCAAACAACATTATTTAAAGACCGGCAAATTAAAAAAAATTCACAAAGCTAAATTTCATCGATGGGCCCAACAGAGGACCTGAACCTACTGACAACAGAAAAACAACTGAGAAACACATGAACTAACAAAAAGGATTGCTCGGCGTGGGAATGCATTCTTACGTGAGTTAAAAGTTCCGTTTTTCATGATTTGAAACGACTCCCACTGCGTATCGCTGAAGGTTATTTCCAAAATGCCAACGCTGTTGTTGACAACAGTTCGAGTTTCACACAGATCACATTTGTAGGACGATCCAACTGCGACCGGGTGCAACTTTAGGTTCTCAGATGTCAATTTCACAGGAGCCGTACCTGCGTTATCACAAAATTATTTATGGACAACGCCGCTGAAGAAACAGCGCTAATAAGCCTTTGAGGGCAGTAAATGCAAAATCGCACGTTGTTCATCTCCTCTCATTTTTTGATAATTGTAACGAGCTCACAAATAATCTATTTTGAGAATTTAATCTACTCCAAAATAAGGTTTTCATAACGCTTTGCGTAAAAAACTTTTGCGTGACAAATAAGATAACCACCACAGCCGCACCGGTGGTGGACTTAGGGTTAGGGTTTTTTTCAAGGGTTTCACCGAAACTGAGGAAAATTTATACGCGGAACACCTCGAGGGGGCCCTTAAAACGGGGGCCCGAGGCAAGTGTTTCGCTCGCCTCCCCTCAAAATCACCACCGAGCCGCACAGGGCGTCAGCTTTTTGCTCCATTGATGAAACCACAATCATCGACACAGTGTCAGGTGGTCCAGCATCAGACACATTTGTTTGGCATATTTCATCGTTTTCGCTGCACAATCAAGAAAATATGCTTGAAGCGGCGGCCAAGTACTCTTGGTTCACACTGGGTTGCTTTTTCACGATCTGAAGTGATGTGTGGTATATTTTTATGAATTAATAGTTGTCGCTCAAAAATACGGAATTTTAATGGTAGACATGGGCGTCGGAATGGTTTTTCCAGGGAGGAGCCAATAATTGGTTTTCCAGGAATAGCTAAAAATATTTTTGGAGGGGGTGACCAAAAGTGGCAAAATTTCATTTTAAACACTCGAAAGTAAGAAAACAACCTTTTTTGCCAAACACTTGATGAGAAAATGGTCAAATTTTAAAATCCAGGGGACCTTTGCTCCCCCTGAACCCCCTTTCGACCCCCATGTTGGTAGATAAATAAAAAAGCATGTTTGGAACGTTAATCTTGTTTGAATTCTGTGCACTGGACGTGGAACTAATTTTCTAGGTAATTCAGCAGAAGAATCGGAAGTTTTTTTGAAGTGTTCCAAAATCGTTACGTTCAACCCCACTTTGACTACAGCAGGTTCACAAGTTTAACAGAGGGTGGGTAAATTTGTGCATCGCCCAGGTAAATCGTACCTCGGTGCTTTGAAGACTTAGAGAAACATGCCATATAAAGGACGTCTTTCAACTGTTATTGATGGTGTGGCTGTAGGATATGTGTTTGCTTTATCTTCTTCTTTTGAGAGATTTGTTGAAACCACTGCTTGGTCGCACTAGATCTCGGGGCAGGTGTTGAGCAGCCATTCTTCAATTGTCTCATCGTCCAGAACCGTCAGGCCGTGCAGTCCGTGAGGAGGTCCGTAGATTGGACGTTGGAGGAAGACATGGTCGACGGTTTGTTCTTCTGCGCCACACTCACAGACCGCAGAGGATGCCATACCCCCAACCCATTTGTACAAGCAGGAGCAGAAACGTCCGACACTGGTGCGGAGGCGGTTAAGCCAGACCTACGTTGTTCTTGGGAGGGTCATTCCGGGTGGGTGGGTGCCGGTGTCGGGACAGAAAATGCGGAGTCTTGTGAGGCTGTCCGTCCACTCCGCATTCCACTGGTGATCCGCCCACTTCGCCGCACGTACGCTGTTGTTGTCAGATAAACTGATAAGATGTTGTGCGGTGGGTATCATTGGGTGTCCCGATTTGAGGCGCCGTGCGTTTGCTTTCGATGGACGGGTGAGCGCTGATTGGAGCAGATATCCAGGCTCCATGGCACGGCGTGCAAGAGACAGCGTCGATCCACTGCGACGAAGCTCAGCAGGTTGGATGCCTGCGATGGTTGGAAGGTTGTCCGCTGGTGTAGGGCGCAGGCATCCAGTCACAATTCGCAAGACGTCGTTGATAGCGGGGTCCATGAGGCGGGTATGGACACTGCTCATGATAGGCAGCTACAGATATTCACATCTGTGACTACTGTTTGCGATTAACGGCCTGTTACCATTGTCTACGAAGATGTGAACTTAAACGTGTTTATCAATCTGCTACTGATAATCGGACACACTTAATCTTTTAAAATACCGTTGTGGAAAATAATTAGTTTCTGGTAGGGTTGCCAGATCACTTGAAATTTATTCAAGGACGTTTTGTGTTTCGTGATTATTGAAATTTTACTTCATGTCTACTTTGAATGCTTTTTAGATGCAGTGGTGTAGCACATATATTGGTGACACAACTCTTTTTGATTAGTTTACTTTTTACTACACACCAGTTTAAAATGGAACAAATCTACACGATATTCTGTTTAATTACATTGTTTAATCTCGATTCTTGAATATTCAATGTAATCAACAGTTCAATAATAAAGAATTTAACAACTTTTCAAGAACTTTCAAGGACGCCGGAAAATGCAAAAGGACAACAAAATGCTTTAAAGATCAAGGACATAACCAGTTTTGATACAAATTCAAGAAAAGTCCTTGGCGCTGAAGGACGTCGCAGTGGCAACCTTAGTTTCTGGGGACTTTGTACAGCGCTTCCAAGCGGTGTTGGTAGCATTAGAGCCAACTCGGGCTGTAGGCAACGGCAGCAGCCATGGTTTCTGATTTAAACACTGCTTTACTGACGTTACCATTTCTTTGTGGTCCAGAACAGTTTACTTGAAAAAAGGGACAGAGTTTCAAAGAAGGGCAGGGGTTTTCGACCCCCAAATTTTGGACAAGGTGAACACAATAGATTTTGTCCCCCCAATATTTTGTGATAAAAAATAGTGTAGTGAAAACTCCCAGCATAAAGCCAGGGAAAAAATTTTAAAAATTGTAATTTCATTCGCATACCTATAAACACAGTGTACTGATTTACCATATAAACTGAGTTATCATAATTTTGTGTACTAAGTAAAGAAGCAAACACCTAGTAATCATTATCAAGTATTAGCACAGCACTTGCTTCCAATTTTGCAAAAAGGTTGTACTACGATTAAGCAAACATGGTCATGTCATCGAAACGCAAACAATTGTGTAAAATGCACAATAAAATGCATATCAAACAAAGTTTATTCCCCTCAAAGTTTTCTAGCAACTCGGTCCCTATAAGTTACAGTTGGTGGTGGTTTTTCACAAATCAAAGGCGGTGAAAAGTTGCAACAGCGTAAACATACACAGTTGCGTTTTGCACAAGGTACTGTCATTCATTGCAAGCTTTTTCGAACGTTCGAAGCCAGTGCTTCTTAAAACCCTGCTCAGGAAACCTTATTTTACTACACGAGTCATGAAAACTGGGTGTAATGTTACCCATAATTTGCATAGGTCTTCCTGGGACACGACCAAACTCTTTTTTACTTCCACATGTCCATTGTTAACCCCTTTTGCAACAAAATTCTATCTGCGCAGCGAAACGTACATATCATACAAATTTTATGCAGGGTACCACCAAAAAGGGAATTTTTTGTTTGTGCGTAGAAAACGTTTTTTTTCATACCAAGTCATGGTGTGGGAAGACTCTTCACATATAAGGTATTGGTGGTGATATCTGGCCAAATAGGTTTTGCACTTAAAATTGCATTGAAATATAAACTTAGTAAGGTGTCCGAAATTGTTACACATCAAGTAACCATAGTAGTATAGTACCCATATATCCTTTGCATAGGCTTTCAGAGACATTGTTGTAAAATAACTCTGGCACCATTCCATTTGTCTCTGAAAATCAGGAAAAGTCATGGAAGCACAGGTTTCTAACATTTTTCTAGGTATATGAAATTAATAAAAGATAAATCCTCTGGGTAGTGGAACACCCAGGATTCCTGAGCAGGGCAGGTGAATGGTTCACCCCAGGTTGAATGAAATATTTGCAAGGTTGAATGAAACAAGAGGGGTGAATGAAGGGTGAATGACATTTCCTTCCTAATTTTTTGTATCCTCTGATAACATGATTTGTCTTGTTCTTTACCAAAAACATATCAGCAATCGTGAATAAAATGATAAACTTCAAGCGTTCTAACTTGCGTCTCAGCAGTCAGCAATTTATCACTTCAGAAAAAACGTATTATGGTGCAAATAACTACGTCCATTACGTGATGGGGATAAATTTTTCCGAGAGACGCCGTGTTTTATTCAATCGAATGGTGGAATCTCTGCTGTGCTATCTGCATGAGCGTCCTGTGCCAAAGTTATCTGCTAGATCTGCTAGAATCGCAGTACTTCCGAAAGTTTCAAACACAGGAACACTCATCAGAGTAACCTTATCAGTCGAACTGCAGGCCTAACCAATCGAAGTACAAGAGTAGCCTATTTGTGATATTTGTTTGCACTAGTTTCGTATTGGTTCCAAAAGATAATTATGCATTTTAATCTCAGATAACACCAGAAGATTGTCCACGAAATACGTACAAAAACCACATTGTTTTGATGAAAGTAAATGTAAATCTATGGCTGAAATCGTCCAGGACACGCCAGCTTCGCAGTTTAAAGAACCTGGTTTAAAAAGGAAGGTTAGCGTCCAGAATAAGCTCCCTTCAAAAATCAAAAGGCGAAAATGGGATGATGATTACATCCGGCATGTATTTCTTTCCCAGAAGTGAAGAATCGAGCAATGAGCCCTCTGCTTTATGCATGCTAAGTATAGCAACCAGCTTGGGACACCAGGTGTGGAGAAGAGTTTTCTGAGAGGGTGACAAATTTTTTAAACTATGTCCAACACATTTTTCCGGGGGGTGCGAAAAATTTTGCAGTGGGGCTTCGCCGCCCCTGCTTACGGGCTTGGCAACCAGTGTCTGGCTTCTTCACCAATGCGGAGTCATTCACAAACCAGCATGGAGTTCACCAAAACAAGTCCCGCAATTTTTCAAGCAACAGCATGCATATGTAAACAGCAAAAATTCCGTCCAGTCATTAATCGTAAATGACTATGCTCGTAAAAATCCCCTTCTTCTTTTCACTTTTCAAACAGCGCATGCGCTGATGCAACGACAAAAACACTTTGCGAAGCTGAGTCTGTAATCACATCATATTTGAAGATCGTAGCCAATTTGCTGCATGACGGAAAGCATGTTGCGGATAAAGTAATGCAAATACCATGATGTAACAATGAACACTCGATGTGCTACTGTATGTGATATTGTCACATCGGTCATATATACACAGTGGGGTGAATGGTAATGCAACAATCGACGGCAGGGGTGAACGCAACTGAAAAAAGTTGAGCTCAGACTTGGAAATTACGAACGAAAAAAACACGTAGTTCCCAAGCCTAACGCTGGCAGAAAAAGCGTAAGACCGAGGCAATTAGTTGCGAACAGCACTGAGCTATTTTAACAGCAGTTCATTGCACGCACGTAACAAAATCGACAGACCTGGATGATTCGGGAAATAATCCGATCGTGGGGAGTACATGAGTTCCACTCCACCAAGCTGATACTTTTTCTTGCTATCGGCCATGCTGCTGTCAGCTGTGAACTTCATCGTGAGATTAAGCATCTGATCTTCTTGAATGTCAATTGCCAAAGTCGTCATATTGGGGTCACATTTGCTCATGGATGATGAAGCAGCTGTGCCATTTACGGGAATGGTCGTATTGACTAACTGTGACGCAAGCAAAAGAACACTAATTATACTCAGAGCCGGAGGAAGGGCTTCTCGCCCTGTTAAAAGTGGGTCTCCAAAACTGACTGAGGACCTCTGTTAGGACATAGACACACTAGAACAGAACTCATCATGAACTGATTTCACACATTTCCCTTTAAGTCTTCACATGTATCTAATACAACAAAGAAATTGATCTTTCCACGGCCTATAGCTTCCTGTTATCTCAGCCAATCATTGCTCATTGCGAAGTGTATTATGGGTAGCTTTGCTGTCAGCATTTGCCTTGTTAATCGGGCAGCTGTGTTGATAATGATGCTGAGTCCATGTTGATTGTAAGCATTTTTAGTACGGTCTNGTACGAAATTACTNAGAAAAATTATGTTGCAGACATGCAGTGTATCCTTTCACTGTACAAGAATATAATAGCCGGTTTACAAGGTGTACAATCAGGTAAATACAGTGCGTATTCGTAGCCCGCGTCTGTAATATCCAATTTATCTTGCAGAGTTGTCTAATGAACACTTAACACTATGAGAATATAGAACCATAGCACTATAACTTTCATGATAGTAAAGCTATTTTAGTCAATGAGCAATTGTTTTAAAGCAGTGCTTAGAAGCCTTTATCAGAAGATGGTGCTAATTTTATTCACATTGCGAAAATTAACATTATGTATTTGTCTACAATCGTTTCCCTGTTTTTCATCGATAATACTGTACATAGAGAGGTAAGACTTTTTATTTATATTCTAGTAATATAGAAAAATATCTGTTCTTTGCATTGTATTGTTTTTATTGTCTTTGTCTATATGGTTTTATAATGGACGTTTCAGTGCTATTATCCCAGTTAGGAAAATCGTAGCCTGTCTGTTCGTTAGATCATTTCAAAATTTTGCTCTTCTGGTGTGCATTTAGGAAAACAGCGTAACGTTAAAAAGCAGTAAACAATAAAATTAACAATTTCCGCACTTGCACAATGAAATTTTATTTGATTAATACTTCAAGTATACTATCTGTTTTGGGTGTTTGATTTTAAATGACTACCTCTGAAAGTTGGTTGACAGTACTGCTATACATGTTAAACATTTTGGTCTCGTCGCTGTTTTCCAAAACAACCGTTTTAATCTATGCTTGGTTTTCGCTATTATTTCTGTTTACCGCAAATTCATACCCATTTTTATTTTCACTCTGAAACCGGTCGTACGATAGGTCGAAACGGTAGGATGTTTTCCTAATATATTCACACAAGAAGATCAAAAATTTGATTGAAGAATGCCTGGTATGTTCGGTGCCCCAAAATCCAGGCTTCGGGGGCAAACCACCTAGCATCGGCTCTGAATATACCCAGCAGCGGTTAATTATCCGTTACGCTTAAAACATGCAACAGAAAACTAGTTTTTTGTATCTGAAAGAAATTTTTACCATTACTACAAGCACTGTATGTCGCAACAAGTTCTTTTTCGCAGACCTGAAACAGGTTTGCTACGAGAATTGATTCAGTTGCTTAGGAATTTGTTCGTTTTAATGGAAGTTCAAACTCAAGCGAAAATTTTGTTTTTTTACGTGTTTCCCAACGGAATCGTTGGTGACTCATTTGAAACTGCTCTTTGTCCCACTAGTCAGATTAACAAATAAATTATTCGCAAAACAGTCATGCAAACACATTTTCATCTCCGCCAAGTTCGCTTACGTCGTCAGCGATATTCCGATACCACACCACCAATGTCAATGTCGTGTTCACTCGCAAGCACGATTCGCCTTTACCATTGGTTATGTTCCAGTCTCCGTTTACAGCTTGCACGGCAGGCTGGTCGTGAAAGCACTTTTCACCTGAAATTAATCTTTCAAGTAAACTGCGCAAGCTGACCTTCGGCGGCATCATGCATCGCCAGGTGTGTTTGATGAAGCACGTGAGCCAGTGGCGTGTTCAATGCATGTTTACAGTAGGTAAAATTAACGTAGAAGGCCCACACAATTTGCCGATTCTGTCCAGACTTACAATCACGCAAGCTTTAATAGCAGTTTTGTGAGAAGGCTGTGGTAGACTTCTGTGAACTAGTTTCAAGACCTCGGAAGCCAGGCCCGATTTACCTGCTCAAGGGCCCACTCGTCATTGGTTCCCCATTTTTATAGAATTGCAGCCAGCATGTTTTTTTTCACCTTTCTTGCGTGACAATTACCAATGTTGATAAGTAGATCCAGCCCTGTTTGGAGCACATTGGCATACGAAGCTTAAAGGGTTACAGAAACTTGACTGCCAGTGCTTGAAATTATGCGACGATTTAGGTTTGAACAAAATTAAAAATGATTTCTTTATTGCTTAAAAAAAAGTCCAGTGTTTATCATTTTTTGCAAATATTTCTTGCTCAGAATTGTCTAAAAACCTTACTTTCTGACCAACTCTTTCCTGGAAGAAAAGCTTCAAAATGTGTGATATTGGTGAGTCTCAAAAATATGTTGGTTACATTCTTTTCATCCGAATCCATCTGCATAAAGCTTATTTGTTGTTCAAGTGAGCATGAGTAACTTTTGCCAATATGAGTTTTCATCAGGTCCATCTTGTCTGCTGTTGCTGTGACATTCTTATTGACATCTGGAAAAAGAATCCACAATCAAAAGGTTCCTCATCTCATTGTAAAAAGCAATATACAGTATGTACACAAAGACATGTGCAATGCAGCGTTTAATTTAAAATCGATATTATTTTCTTTGCAAGAAATTCCTAAATTCTGAAGTACCGAAAAGTCGAAAGATGCTTTGTTACATCGGGCATAAGTTTTTAAGAGGACTATGCTGCCACAAAATAACATAATCCGTTTAATCACAAGCAACGAAGTCAAAGATTTTTCTTGCAGTTAGCACAAAACATTGTCGGCAAAAGGAACAAATCAAACCTCCTGATCCTTCTGCAGACTTGCTGAGTGACAAAGCAAACAAGGCAGTTGTTTCGGCAAGAGGAAGTTTCTTCACAATTTTTATTACGATCAGAAAGTTTATATGATTTGGAAGTTTTGGTGAGTGCCAGAGGCGAATGAACTTTGCTTCAATCTTTCTGGCGCACAAGGTAGACCTATATGGCACTTTATACAAAGCACGAGGTAAATCAATGTCGTAAAACTAGATATAAATACTATGTGATATTCGCTTTGCCCACGAAACATTGCCGCCTGTATGGGTTTTGTTACGTTGTACACATGCTGTACCGTCAATCCTGATAAAGGGCACGCATACAAAATGCATGGAAGAGCATACAAAATGCTGATGATCGTGGCACCTTTATGTTCTACAACAAACTTTAACATAAACGCAGTAGATACAAACCACCTAAATTCTCAAGGTGCGCGAAGCGCAGCAATTAATTTCCTTGAAACCGATCTTAATAAAGTCAAGCGCTACCCATGTCATTGCTTGCAAAAAGGGTACTTTCACCTCCAGAGTTCTCTTTTTCAAATGTCAAGGGGGAACGTCCCCTTATGCCTCCGCTCCCCTACATCTACATAGGCCACGCGTGGTTTCTACATATAATTTGCCAAAAAAACTCATCAACGACAGCGTGGCTTTATCAACTGTAAATTAACTACAGAAAATAAAACGTTTTCTTGAGATGGTAGCTCTTTATTATTCAAGGTCCTAGTTCCTCTCAATCCCATCCAAAAAACTCTAGGCAATGTTATGCAAATTCTGAACAAGAACATGTCATGCATCCAACTGCGTTCAGCAATCATCTACATTTCGAGTTAACGAAATCAGATATTGAACACGTTGAAGATTTGCGTCGCGTTGTCAAGAAAGGATTCCGATTTGCTCTTCATTGAAAATGAAAACAATCGTTTTGCGAGATGTACAATTTGACTTTATTTGCAAAAGAGCGTCTTCGTGTTTTCGTGTTTACGCGGAGAAACTTAATACAGGCAACAGACAATGAAAGCAAAATGGGGCACTAATTTTTCATCCCCTTTTACTGTAACCAATGGGGTAAGGCAAGAGGAGTACTGAGCCCATATTTTTTGCTGTTTGCCTTGATGAACCCTCAAATCAGCTGAATTCAGCCAGGGTGGGATGCACTGTAGGAAAGGTGGTTTAGACGCATCTAACGTTTGCTGATGATATATGTGTGTTCAGCCCCAGCATTAGTGAACTCCAACGTCTTCTGGACATTTGTAGTGACTATGCTGCTGAACACGAAATCGCCTTTAATTATAACAAAACAATTGGTGTTCTTTTTTGTTCCAAAAAGTATAAACAACCTACTCCATCAAATGTTTTTCTGAATGGTGTACGTGCACGATTTTTTGACCAAGTGAAATACCTTGGTGCCTTGCTAAATGCCTCACTGAAAGATCATGATGATATTCAGAGACAAGTGAAATAACTATACTGTGCAGCAAACAAGCTGCGGGATATACATTCCATCAGTGCTCTCCTGCAGTAAAAACACTGTATTTCGTGCCTATCGCATGCCAACGTATGCTTGCCATTTGTGAGCAAATACACACAGGCTAGTATGAAGCGCTTACGCGCTGTATACAACAATGCCTACCGAGTTATGCATTGCATACCCACAAATGTAAGTGCTCGTCCACACCAAGTTAGCCGTTGTGTCACGACTTTTGAAGCCTTATTGAAAAATAATCTGTACCACTTTGTACAACGTTGCGGTCCTGTCGCCACGGGGGGCTTAAACCTTCCCTGTGCTTTGTGGTTCCCTAGGATTTCTTTATTTACATGTTCAAGTGTGCAGTTGCAGACAACGTGTTCAAACCAAGCATACAAAAAGTAAGAAATATAATTGGTAAAACATTAATCGCCAAATCCTGCTTTAAAATTCAGAAAAATTATTTGGCTGTTGATCTCATGATAAATGCGTTGCAAAGCATTTGAAACCTTGATCGGAAGTTTGCATGCCTCTGTGCGGTAAAGTGCATCCCATCTGACTTGTCTTTTAATTTTTTAGCTGTTTACCTCAAAGTTTTGGTGTTAGAATGCTTTCATTTCTCTCACACTACTGGATCACTTGTATTATGATGGGTGAATGAGGCTACAGTCCGGACGCAGTTAAAGTGTTTTGCTCCTATAAGTGTTGGCCGTGTGCAAACACCGATTCTGTAATGAGCTATGGCTAACCATTTTTTGTGATCTTGCCTGTTTGATTGTGCCTGTGATATGGACCATCAGTCTGTAATAAACGAATTATTATTATTATTATTATTATTATTACTACTTAACCCACGCTACGCATCCATTCACCTGTCGAATTAAAAAAACTCTTATTCGTCATGTTGAAACTTATCGTTGCACTATCAAGGAAATAGCGCTTCACTGTTTTATCTTTCGTCAAGGTCAAGGAGAGATTCAGAAGATTTTCTTTGTCAGAGAAAGTGACTGTAGTGGAACTAGTATCGTTGCAGCCAGTAGACGATCCATTTACCACTTTCATATTGATGAAAGTCTGCAAAAAACGACAATCTTCACAATTTACAATTCTGCAAAATAACAGTTTTTTTTGTTTGAAAATATACTAAGTACAAGCATCCTTTCATCANTACAAGCTACATTTTACTAAATGCTCATGGGCGTCTTGCCTCAATATGGTCTAATCCAGTAATGAAATGTTCAGATACTNAATCGATTTCCTCAAAAATCTGTTTCGTGGGTAACATTCGTATTGGTCAGGTAGGTCTGTTTCCAGTATCAAAACTTAGCTGGAAATCATTGTCTTCATGGAGCAACTTACAGCAAGAAGATTTCCATTTGAGTTGCACGTCTTTAAAATAAACATGTCCATTGTCTACTCTTCTACAGAAAGCTCATACTGTGACGCAACTGCATCACTCCTTTATATCAGCACGGTTTCTTAATAGGCATACCATACGTCCCGTTTTATCCGGGACAGTCCCGGTTTTAAAGGCTTTGTACCGGCGTCCCGGTCAGTCAACCAACAAGTCCCGGTTCAGTCCGCCAGTAGTCTTACACCTGCGACATCAGCCCCGGTTGAGAGAATTTGTTCTATCATGAATAACATGTGGTCTCATAACAGAACCAGAATGTGACAACACTTATCACCTGTAAATATAATCCTGATTTTTCCTGCTGTGATTTTAACGGGAAATTAAAATCGAACAAAGACTTCTTGAAAAAAGTATTGCCTGCAGACAGCATGATTTGGCAAATGCGTAAGTTTACAAATGATTCAAATATTGTTTTGTTTCTTAGTAAATTGCATTATTTTAGTTTTTCTTGGTGACTTGACTGTAGGAATCCAAATCCAAAATAGCTACATACTCCAAGTAGGATATGAACTTCATTTATCCGATAATGCTCGTTCTTCCAAAGCGTCCCGTTTTTCAAACACAAAGATATGGTATGCCTGTTTCTAAAATCAGCAGCACAACCCGTACAAGAAGTGTCAAAGAGCGAAAACAAAAACCGGCTAATATCATAATAGCAATCATAAGCCCATGGAAAGGCGTTTACTTGCGGGAAGATAAAACGTGTTAGCCTGATGAATTTTCTAAGCTGTTTCCCGGTTTCACCTCCACTTCCTCACGTCGTTTGGTTTCAATAGTATGTCGTGTGTCTTCGGTGCGATAATTTATCAATTAATTTTCTCTTTATCATGACCAGCCGTTGGATTGAAATTTACCCACATTAAATTTGACTATGGGAAACATGGCTCAGATAATTTTTTTTAAATTACAGTAGATTTCTAATGCATTGTTTCCCACGAAAGCAAACCACCAGTCAACTGCTTTTGTAATTTATCCCGTTTCTGGGTGCGCTTTACCTTTCCTAACCACCAGACCCCTCTCGTACGGCCATGATTTCAGCCACTACATTTTTGCAGGCTCCGCAGAAGACCAGGCAGAGATCGAAAATACGATGTAGCTGTCTTTAAAGCCGCTTTCATACAGTGCTTTGCACCTGATGAAAATGTGAGCTTAAAAGACAAAGTAACCCAACTAATGGAAATTTATTTATGAGGAAGATGAAAGATCGCCAGTGGAGTTGTCGTTTCTCTCAGTAAGCCAAGCATGTGGTAAAAAGATATATGCAACACAACCAAACGCCAGATGCCATTTGATCAAAAAACAAGGAAGCGGACTCGTCCATAAAAGTACCTGCACTGAAACGGAGTGAAACATCACCGTATTGACGGTTTGGGAAAATTTGACGAGATTTGTGCGTACATGCCGGTCTTTGCAATTATCATGGTTGTGCAGTAAGTAGCAAGGTATTTGGCCTAGTTTTTCTCCAAAAAATACTTTTACAAACATTGGAAAAAATTTCCAAGTTCAACAGCACAGTGAAATATTTTAACAAAAAGCAACCTTGTAAACTCTATAATTTGGTGACTGTCATCGTAAAATCCATCTCAGTTGTTGCTAGATCATGGCGGTCACAAATTTCTCTATATGCTCTTAAACACTCCGTCTCAAAAAACAGTCACATATGCAATCTCGATCAAAATATGACTTGCACAATACATTGGACACCGTTTAAGAGTTCATGTGTGACAACCCTTGGTTTGCGGACCAAGTTATTGATTGTTGCCTGGTCTTACTGCATCAATGCAATACAAATGATATGACCGTTACTACAGAGTTAACATAAATCTACTGCTCCAACTTTGGACAATACTTAGTTACCCATACATTGCGGTTGCGCATAAGATTAAATTTATTATGACTTGAAACCGAGGAATCCAATCAATAAAACACAAAAATTACACTTTTCCTATATTTAGTCACTGAAAATAAGAGCAGGGCCAAGACATCGCTTACACATTTTCTTCAAGAGCCTTGGTGCGCTCGTGAATATACAGCAATATGAAATGTTTGTTGGGGTGAATACCTTCAGGGCGATTGTCCAAAATCAAACTCTTTATATGGAAAAAATATTCTGGCGACGGTTTCTTTGCGGAATCCAAACAGTAAGTCATTTTAAACTAGGGTCGGCAGCCTAGAAAACCTAAGAAGCTAGCTGGACGCGTTACTCACAGAAAACAATCAACCGGAAGTCACAAAATCTTCTTTATTTCCGAGGTTAATGCAACTCTTCCTACACAGCACAGTTGTTTACGTGTCACAAATAGCTTCGTAAATTTTCATACGTCGTATGTTCCGTTGAAAATGTTGCCGTATAACTGAAACGTACCTCGTTCATTTCTTTGCGATAAGAATTAAAGTAGGTGGCGCGCAGTTGTACTCCCATGTGCGCCAAAAAGCATGGCTTCTTGTCTTTTGCCGACGCTCGCCATGTTCCTGTTTTAATAATTTAACGCGATTTAACAAATATTCTAAATTTTCCAACATCGACAAACCTTTGACGAAGCATTTGATAAAAGATAATGGTTTCTTCTCTTTTGTTTAAAGTTCGTTTATTTGTTAATAGTTTATGTAAACATTTCTTTTAACTTTTTTTTTCATATAGATAGGTTAGATTAATACACAAAATCAGCGTCATATAAAAGTGTTTTTGTCCATTTACCTGGTGTAGGGTCCTTCGGGTCTGCGCTCAATGATGCACCTGCCAAAGTTTTAGAAAGAGGTAAAAGATTGCAGGATCTTGACAAAAATAAAAAATTTTAAGACTTTAAGTTACATTAGGAAAAAATGTAATTAAAAGAAAATATATAGATTAGTTTTTAGACAATTTAAGTTACAGTTACGAAACATGTGTATAACATCAAAACCTTTTTGCAAAAACCTGTTCGTGAAACCCAGTTCGCTAAAACAGATATGGCCAAAGCATATCGAAACCAACCTTATCTCCTACTGCAAAATAATAATATTACGGACTACGGTAGTTTTCACCATGATAGAGTACGTGGATACACGCTGAGTTGCACCTATTCCTTATACGCTCGCACACTCAGGCCAACGGTTAGGCAGACCTTCGCCTAGTAATTGTTAATTCGCTGTTGCCATTTGTAACAACCAAAATTATTTGCTACCTTCACGCAAAAACGCTGGAGTCTACAATCCTACTCATCTGCTCCACTTCATTGTCTTAAACAGCAGCTCGACGACTTCACTGCAATTTACCACTAAGTCACACCCAGTGATGTTTCACAGAAAAATTGTCTTTGGTTTTGAATTCAGGATTTTGAAATTGCAGTAATGCCAGTAAGAAAAGAAATACAGTCGCACTCAATTATACTGACGATATACTCATATGAGTCACCAACTGCAGATCCAGAGGTAAATCTGGTTCAATTTCCTCTCCAACAGACGACCGCGGCAGACCCCCCACAGCGGCGCCACTTTCCAAATCGATCACCTTTCTGCTCTACATTTCCTCTTTCAATGAAAAGGTAGAAAAAATAAGAATCACGGCGCATGTTTTATGAATTTTCTCCCCACGCATTAAGTTTGTATCAGCCAGCGTTAATCACATTACATAGGGGTATAGTCTGCGCCTGCGAATTTAACCCGCATTTGTAAGATAAGCGAAATGTGTTAAACACGATCACAAGCGCAGGAAAGTTGTTTTGCAAGCGAAAGGGGGAGGCCGCTAGCCTCCGAAAACCACGCCGGTTGTCCAGTTTCGGAAGACAGCTATTTTCGTGAAGTACGTCTTGGAATTTTCTATAATCTCGTAGAAATTTTCCCCAAAATAAACTGTTGAAAGTCCACCCACTTTTCCGCACCGGAAAATTGCTGACGGTGTCCGTTCAAAGAACATTTGTTAGCGGACCGCTGATAACAGACCACCGTGGTCTGTTATATGAATGGTTCCCTTTTAAAACAGACCACGTTCATGGTCTGTTATATGAATGGTTGTCCGTGGTCTGTTTCAAATGGACTTTTATGAACAGGTCTGTTTTGAAAGGGAACCATTGCTGACAACGTCATCGCATCACCATTTCCAAAAGTTGGCACTCAATTTTTTCTTTCGCCGTGTGAATTGCTCAGTTTTTTGTATTGCGCTGAAAAGCACATTTTCCTGCCCTGAAAATTTACCAGCTCTGTCGTGATCCAGCTGNCTTTGAAAAATTTGCACTGCTGGGAGCGGCCGTCCTCCCCGACCCCTGATCGTGCGCTTATGATCAAGATGACGCTTGCATAGTCGCTGATGTACACGCGTTCACTGGTGTTTGACCAGCTCTTAAACGGTATGCATCAGTAACGCAGCATCCAGCGACAAACACGTGTCTATATCGGTTCAAATAAGTCATCAGCGGGGGACACAGAAGTGTTTAGTTTGCAGCAAGGTTTTAGACTGGCGGCCATCTTTGTCTTCTGATAGTGGCCTCTCATCTTTTGTTGGAGTACAATTCACAACAAAATGACCACACGTGTGCATCAACATCAGCACGAATATAACTAACTGAGAATAATCATGATGACAACAAAAACTTCCGCTTGCTTGGAAATGAACCGCACGTCCATGGCATTGCAGCAGTAACAATGTAAGTGACGAAGTAACAAAGTAAAGCCACGGTTCGAGCTAAAACCTACCAAATATTTAAGGTCAGCATTCCTACTACTTTAATAAACTTCCAACAAAAGNGCTACCTCGCGTTTACTGCAGAAAATGGTTTGTAGCTGAATGTTAAATTTAATTTAATTTAATATATTTGTTTAGGAGCAGATACGAAGTCCCATAGTATGAACACACACACTCTGCAGAACGCAGGTCGATAAAAACAGACAAAATAGAACGTAGTACAAGGCATTGAAGCCGGCGGAATCACAGGGTTACAGACAATTTTTGCAAATGATGCCTTTGACACCATTTTAGCCTTCAACTATTTCTGAACTAAGAAATAGTTCTAGTTCGAAACTATCGGGTTCGGCGCTTTCAGCAGTTCATCTGCCGATTTTTGATGTTGACTATACGGAGACTTTGGGCCATATCTTCTCTCAAAACGGCGCCAAATGCACAGTGAAAGCAATAACTTCTACACATATTTTCTTCTTCACTGCAATAGAACGAAAGCTGACGGCAGTACATAGCCGAAGAAAAGAAAAATTGTTGCTGAAGAGCAACAAAAGTTTAGACGACTTTTTGCAGCTTTCACTTGGAATTTTCCTGGTAAAAAGCCCATCTTCAAAACATTTTATCCAACTTTTACCACTAAAACCCACTGGTGCCACGCCTGGTGAATTTCACTACATCTACTGATTTTTAGACTGTTTTTCAATGGAATCTAGTGATTTTTTGCAAAGTATGTTTTAGAAGATTGGTTCAATGTTTTTTAACTCGTAAACAATTGATTACGTGAATCTTTGTTTAAATATTTGCACCAAAAGAACGACAAAGTGTTTCTAATTTGAGTTTCTTGCGGTTTTCACATCCGCGTTGTTTATTGCTGCAATGTTGGGCACATGACGGTATTTTCATTTCTTTGCAGGAACACTGCAATGGAAATAATTAATGAAATGATAGGTTGATTGGTCTCTAAAATAATCCGTTTGTGGCGTCGTTTTCAGCTCTTGAAAACAGTCTGAAGATTGTTGGTATTTATTTTCCAGGTTTCAGCACCGTCTAATTTAAGAAACTTGCAAATGATGCATACGTTATTGGGTGATAAAGTAAATAATCAAATCATTTCAAGCAAAACTGCTTACTTCGACGCAAAAATTTTAAATCTAGTGATTTTTTTTCGAATCTAGTGCATTTTTTGTGAATCTAGTGATTTTTGCAGATAAACCTGTGGCAGCACTGCTAAAACTGTTTTCTCTTGTTAGAGTTCGTTAAAATAAACAAATCATCGCCTTTTTTCCCAGCAATTGCAAACAATTTCAACAGAGATACTACGCTCTTGTGAAAATTAAGCGAAAATTTTGAAATATCAAAATTTTTTGAAATACAATTTATACAATTTCACAGACCTAAGGCCATTTCATCGCCCAGTTGTGGACAAACAAACTTTTAGGAATTGCCCTCACGCAGGTCAAAAACTTCCTTTCTCCTATGGGTCAACAGACTGAAAACCATAATTAGTTTTGAAAATACGAGTAATTCACTGAAATATGTGAGATATGCTGAAGATAACTAGTCATGGTGATATGTAGCATCGAAACCTTGCTCAGGAGACCTGGGTAATCCACTACCCGGGGCTTCTTTTTGTGTTGATTTCACATAGAAAAATGTTAGAAACTTGAGTCTCTTGATTTTCAGAGACAAATGGAATGGTGCCAGAGATACTTTGCACAAATATTCCTAAATGCCTATAAATGGAGAAGAGGGCACTAGCCAGGGTTACCTAATGTGTAGCAAATTTTGTGCACCCTACTACTTTACAGTTTCAATGTGATTTAATTGCAAAACGTTTTGCTCCAGGTACGACCTCGGAACCTTATATGTGAAGAGTAGACCGACACCATGACTTGATACGAAAAAAATGGATCTGAAACGCGTATGGCCTTTTCTACGCACAAATGAAAATTCCCCTCCAAGAAAGCAGTTTTTGTGGTTACAGTGTATGAAATTTGTATGCTATGTGTGTTTCCCTGCGCAGATACGATCTTGTTGTGAAAGTGATGAACAATGGACGTCAGGAAGCCAAAAATAGTTTGGTCCGGAAGAAATGGATGTCACATGTCCAAGGAAATTGTAATCAAATTTTGGGTTGCATAATACCCTTCGTTTCCCCACTCGAATAGCGTTCAGAGGTTGTGTTTGAGGCGCGGCTGTAAAAGTCACCAGAACGCATGTGAAAATAATCTTATACATCTGTAAGGTTTTGTTAAGTGTTGAAAATCTATGTTTTATGCAACTCAAGAAATGAAAGTGTGCCATTATTAAATTCACATTTTCATGTCTGAAATGTTGAAACTTTCTCTTTTTAGTATCCATTACTTCTGGAGATCTGGAAAATTGATTTATGCCTCCCTGGTCATAAGATTCAAACAAAGGAAACCCTCGTATTTGAAATTGTATAACATTGGCGGTATAACAATATGTGCAAACAGTACTGCCACGACTTGTGGCGGATCCAGACCAGGCGTTTGGGGGGGAAATCAAATAACGGGGCGCCAAAAAATACTCCAGCTTCTCTGTGAAAATCGTTGAGTATCACACCAAAGTTGTTACTTTTTGTAGGCCGAAAAGATGGCTATTGTTGTTGGTTGAACTATGTGATATTTCAGAGAAACACCACAGTTAAAAATCGCCTTATATCATTCATTCACAAAAAGTTTGAAGCGGGTTCAAGAAATAGGTCCCATTTTTTCACAACCTGCACATAACTAAGAAGGCTGTGGGTGTTGCAAACAATCTTTTATATCTACAATAAGGTTTGAAAGATATACATTAAGCCAGTGGTCCCCAACCCTTTTGTTACCGCGGAGCGGTCAATGCTGGACAATTTTACCGCAGCCCGGTAATACTCTCGCAACAGTGTTTTCATGGGAAGAATCGACCAATCACATGCCCAGAAAGCGAGTGTCACCACCAGTATATATACATTGTGTAATTTCGCAGCCCTCAAGTTGAGGACCACTACCTCAAGGCATGCTGCGCGCTAACGTTTGACCATTGTTTTGGACATCCGCATATCAGAAAAAACAATGAATGAAACGCACTCCGAACTGCCAAAAAGTAGAATGGTTCTTCTTACACTAGGAAGTGACACCTTAATTTCCCAGCTAGAAGCCTAATAAATAGCGAAATGACGATCACATTTCCAGATGAATCTTGTGCAGTTACATGCACATGGAAAGCATATTTATTGCTGAAACGATAATTCAAAAACAAAAAATAAATGAAAGGCATTTGCAATGACATTACTCCCATTTTAGGTAACTCTGCTTGCTATCGTGAAAAACGATCTCATAATCGCATGATATGTTCACACTGGGCCTGAAAGCATATTGGCTTAAAATACAGTTAACGCACTTCTGTAAGTAAAATTTCAATCAACTGTTAAATAGCGTTTCACATATTTGGACATTGGACTGCTGATGTGAAGAAAAAACATCAATCTCACTAGGGGGCGAAAGGCGCCATACTCCCGCTCAAATTTTGAACTGCAAATATTGAACCGTTGAGCAAAGATTGTCATGACCGCGTACAGCCGATTATAATTCCACCAAGCTGCAGATAGTTGGTATTTAGAGTCATGCCATCACGATTTGATTTATTGCTACGCTGCGCTGGTCCGTTTACGGAGTGACTAAATTTTTTTTGGTCATTTAAAATTCGGTCTATCTGACCGAAAAAACTACGCACACTCAATGCATTTGTCAGATACCGGCAAGTTTTTTGCTAACGTACAAATGTTGCTGTAGCTTTTCACACGCTGCAATATGGTTCAGTCAGGGGCATTACTTCCGACAAGAAATTCATCCACTACTTTGCGTGTTGCAAAACTAAGATGCAGACGTACTGTGGACTCACGGACAGGACTGGTTGCAAACCTAAGACTGTTTTTCGCTTTGCAGGCTTCAAAAATTTTGCGTAAGTTCTAAATTTTCCATATTTATTGCAATCCCCTCTTCACTACTGCTTTTCCTTTCAGCATTAAAAATGAACTTGTAACAAAAACAGACCAATTTTGCAAAACCCACCGGCAAGTCCAAAGCTGTGCTAGCGAAAGAGATCGCGTTTGTGATTTCTAGGCAGTTCTCATTCACGCGGAAGAGAAATATGGAATAGGAGTATTATTACGAAACAATGGCAATGTTGATTCCAATCGGTAAGAGGCTGGGTCAAAGTCCGTTACTTAGATCCTGAAGTTCAACGAAGTGTAAAGCATTGTTTAGTTCAGAATATTTTTTGCCTGTTTCTACTTCGATAGGCAGCAAAAGAGCGTATTTTTATCATAGGGGCGCCGCAGCCGTTTGGGGTTAGTTAGTCCCGTCGCCACGGGGGTTTGATGGACCTATCCCCCCAAACAACGCTCCAATCCTCCCAAATTGAAACATGAAACATTATAAATCAGTGGATTTTTTGTCAAATTTGAATATCAAGCCCCCCCTGCACAAATGTAAAGCCCTCCCGAACAAAAGTAAAACCTCTCTATTGACGACTTCCTGGCGACGGTTCTGGAGGCAGTTTCCCCAAACTGTCCCCCCTGGATCCGCCACTGGCCACAAGCCTTTCTGCAAAAATCACTAGATTCAGAAATAATTCATCTGAAAAAAATCACTACATTGAAAATTTCTGCATTGAAGTTAACAGTTGTGCTTGAAATCATTTATTGATGCACTTAATCGCAAAAAACTCAACACCATTTGCATGTTTGTTGAAATAAATCATGCTGAAGAGTGGAAAATCTTAGCCCTGAAACCTTCACGTTTCTTTCAAGAGCATAAAGCGCCAGCAGTAACAAAGCATTTCAGATCAATCAACCTAGCATTTAATCAGTTTATCTCTAGGCCTACTGCATTGCTCCTTTAAAGTAATGAAGATAAGGTCATAGGCAACGTTGTAGCAGTAGCACAGAAGTGAAACAATCAGAAACTGAGATTAGCAAAACCTGTTTGTTCTGTTAAGGCTTCGCCACTGTAAGAGGGATGAAGTATAGCCTACTTCACAACACTACTGTGACAAAACAATGGACAACAAAAAGGCCTGATATCGCCAATGCTGTTTTTCGAATTGTAAAAAATCATGTTGAATAAAGTTACTTTCATAAGTTTTAGAGGGGGAGATCGCCTCAGTTGTCCCCCTGTAAACTTTAACCATGAGTTTACGTGAATTTTGCTTAAAAAAGATGCTCATCGTCGTTTGAACTGGCCGAAACATGCACATATAAACCTTTCCGATGTCTAGACTTGTTATTTCCTGGTGATTGGCACATGTTTAAAATTAATAACATTTTGTATCTCAAATAGGCCATAAACTTAACAGACTAAGGCCTACGTGGACACAACATGGTTAACATCCATAATCCACTAACTGCACTACTCTGTTGAGACCAGTGGCGTACGCAGAAAATTTTCATGGGAGGGTTTCAAAGTGCCAAAATTTTTCTTTGCACTAAAATTGAAAGTATGATAAGAAAAAATATAAAAAAAGCAGCAATACAATACGTAAATGTTGTCAAGCAGTTATAAACACATATTTAAACGCCTGTTGGATGTCTCACTTAACCTGTTAATAATCTGTTCCGGGGAAGG
>JGI24158J21664_10000741_pt1 | contig 32481 bp, 15 predicted proteins | sample Ectturendosymbi3_FD_21664 | JGI IMG/M metagenome (IMG submission 21664)
AAAACAAACAGCACAGGTTGGGCGAAAGACGGCCAAAGCAGTCACTTAATCAAGCCCAGCCTACATTTGATGACTGTTAAATTCAACAGCACATGTGAAGCACAGAACATGAGTTCAAAACGAAATAAAAACAAAACACATAAGCTAAATCAAAACAAAACACAGAACGAAATAAAAACAAAACACAGAAGCTAACAGTGCCTGATAGTGAGTTACATCTCTATGCTGCAAGATTATACTACTTTTAAGACGTCACAAAACCTTGGTTACAAAATGTTTACGATGAGATAGAAATGGTCTGTATGTCAATCAGATATTGCTCATTTAAAATTGTTACGCTGCAGAAAATAAGAAAAAATAAGGGCGCAAGTCACAAATAAGGACAATTATTAGAAGTAAGGACAGTAATATTTTCTAAGACGCAGTACTGTACTTCAAAATAAGGACGAATCTTAGCAATAAGGACGGTATGGTAGCCCTGCATATGGGTCTACCGGTCTTGTTTTGAAGGTTGGTTTGGCGCTGTTGGATACGTTTTAATCCAAAATCCTGTCACTGTTAAGGCCGTATGTCTTCCAAACCAAAGATTCAAAAATTCAAGTTAACTAAAGTGCTGTAATGACGTAGATATTTTTTGTTATATCTGTAAGTATTTCATCTTAGCAACTCAAAGATGCAACACCACTACTTTCATCAAAGTAGGCCGCAGGGTTTTTTTAAGGAAAATGTTAGGTACCCGGTATGGACCCAATTTCTCTGATTCTAGGGACCAGATGATAATTTTCTCTGAATCTAGGGACCCGATTTGGGTCGCTAAAACAACTTAAAAAACCCTGAATTAGGGTGTACCTAATACCTTGCTTATTTGAAATTTGACTTGAAGATTAGGGCAAAAACTGGGCCCATCATAAGTTTGCATAACTTCTGTGGAAACTTTGAAATGGTCTCAAGGAAAGAAGTTTTCCACAAGCTCATGTTTGGTGTTTCCATGATTTATAGAACCTAAAAACAATTTGGATAGGCTGCAAAATGGGGCGCATTTATGTCACAGGGGCGCCACAGACGTTTGGAGGGAAGTTGCCCCAAACTAACCTCCTGGATAACGCCACTGTTGTAAAGCCGCTTAAGTGAATTTCCGGAAAACATTGGACTTGTCGTGATTTCAGCGAGAAACACGGGTGATCGCTTCCATTAGAACGGTGGTTCCCAAAATGGGAGTAAAGTAAATTACCCCCCAAGGGTAATATGCGATTTTTGGGGGTTAACGTGGAACCAAAACCACAATGTTTTTCTGTATATGAGCGATTACTGGAAAATAAATTTTCGACCTGAAATGCGAGCAGAATTAATAAACACGGTAATAACAGAAAATCGCTGTTGTATTGTGTGAATTTGCACCATAGTTTCGACCGGCCAATTCCTTTTTTTGATTCCCTTGTGTTTTGTTGTTGCCCGACATGAATATATATATTTGATTGATACCTTCCCATCGAGCTGATGCACTCGTGTTTATTATTCTATTCATAATGTTGCTGCGTTGTTGAAAACTACTGAGATCTTGTACCGTATTTCAAAAGCTGATGTGATAAAAAAAACTGCAACATTTGGACTCGACGTCCGAAAAACAGCGAAAATCCGCTGAAAAATCTCATGCAAGTAAAATTGTCTACACCAGTGATCAAAATTTTCTTGTGATGTTTCAGACAAAATCTCGAACGGGATAGGAAGCAGTATGCCAAATCCTGTACGCAGTAAATGAGGTCGGTCCATGTTGAGGATGGATGAAAGTTCTCAATGGGTATGCAAACTACCTGAACCACTGCTTCAGTGAATCGGTCCTATTTAATTATTTAGGACCATAGGTGTTGGAGCAAGCAAATTTATGGGGGTGCTAAGGATTTTTGCCCGAATTTGCTCAAACATGCCCGAAAAGTTTTTGTGCGGCTTTTGACTACAAATTTTCTCCCACAAAAACCATCAATACCTTTTTTTGATGTGATCTCCGAAANAAAGGTCTTCGTGTGTTTCCTGCCCACGTTAGGCGCCATTTTACCTGGATTTTGCGCAGATTTTCAACAAATTAAAACTCTTGGGGTGAACGTGCAGGCCCTCCTCCTATACTATTGTTTAGGACTCCTAGAATAATAGTCATTTTTAAAGTATTTTGTAAAAGCTTTGATTAGGGCAGTTAAATACGTAGCGGGAAAGTTTCTTCAATCAGGTTAAAATGGATTGTTGCAAAGTTTATACAGTTTAACGGAATCTCTGTGATTGACTTGATATGCGTCGAGCACCGGGAGGGTCCTCGCACCAGCGGCATGCCTGCGACGAAAACATGAGATGAGCGATGCGGTCATTCGTGCATAGATGTTGTACTGTGGGTTAAACCAAGTAACAAGTTCTGGCCGAAGAGTTGCAAACAACGTCTATCACACTTCTCCATTTTCCCGTCGCAATCGTGCACACTAAAATTTCCTGAACCATCCACCGACAAAACAGGTGAATAGACATTTTGCAGAGAGCAGACGTCAGCAATGAACGCTTCCAAGCGTTGGAGGAAGCAGGGGTAGTGGTATTACTTACACTAAACAAACGATTGAAGAAATACTGTTTTCGTGGCAGCCTGATTCCTCTCTAAGGCAATGTTCTTCCACCTTTCTGCTACAGTGAAACCTTCCGCAAATGTTTGCGGCGCTCACGGAACCCTATGCAATGATCAAAGTGTCGATATTGCTACAACCGCATAGAACTGTGGTTGCGAATTTCGTCCCAGGTAACTTAGGTCCGGAACCCCTGGCAGCCACTCGAGGAACCCTGGTTGAAAAAATTTGCTCTTTAAGGCTTAAAAAGCAAATCTGGAGAATCATGTACATTACATTTAACGCATTTTATTAGTTCGCAAGTGATTTCAAACAGAAATACAACGAAGTACACAAAGGATAAGCTATAAAGTCTCATTCAGTCTAAGTTTGGCCAGCGCATGGCAGTATCAAGTTCTTTGCCTGGTCAGGTCGCTAGCTGAACTCTGAGTTGTTTGATATGATTCAAACTCTGATTGTCGATTCCAAATCCATAAAAAGCCTCGACTGAGGGCAAAAAAAACATTTGAGAAAAAGATTTCCGTCGCCCGTAAACAACTCGTACATTTAAAAATCACGCTGTGTAGTAACAGGACTGCTAACGAACATGAAGCAGTGGCCGTAACACTGCCCTGGCATTCGACACAACTTGCCTCGAACAGAAAAACGGCAGAACTTAAACCGGTACAGCGAGTCACTTGCGGTTTAACGAAAACGTATGCAGAAGACATTGAATGTTATAAAGCTACAATTCTGGTTGCAATTCAAGCAATTTTCACAAAAAATTTGAAAAACGAGTTACAAGCACCTGGCTACGATTTTGGTCCATACGAAGCTGCTGAACTTGGAAAAAATACACGTTTTGCGCAGGGCAGTAAATACTTTTGCAGAGGATTTACTTCACGGCACAACTACAAGTTGTGACTTCTTTCCGTGAAGCGATCAAGACGTTCACATAAAACTTTGCTTTTGCGCTGCTCGGCTTGAAGCTCCACCGTGCGTTCATCACGCTGCGCGGTGACTTCCGCCAGCTGGCGTCGCAGCATCAATTCCACTTCCCTCTTTGTCGCTGATTGGGCGGAAGATCCTTTTTCAAGGTCTTCTATCTTAGTAAGCAGTGTTTCGCTGCAAATAAACGAGCAGCAAAGTTTGAGCTGTTTGTCGAAAAGAGAGCAGATGAGAAACATATCTTTCATAACACAAGCTCCACTGTTGTGACCAACTGCGTTTTTTTGATGAAAAACCATGGATACTATCCTGGTCATTACCTTGGACGTGCACTGACAAACTGCTTTTTTATCAAGATAAATGCCGCTACTATCACAATTAAAATGGCATTGCGTGTATTCTAAACAAGATTTATTTCGGACACTTGCCACCGCAGGCCCCATGCACTTCTCTTCAAAGCAAGGAGTGTAAGTTAAAATAGCTCAGTTGCAAGGTTTTCCATCAGCAGGTTTTTCGACAGAGTGATTCATAGAACCACAGATTTGAGGCAAAAAGCACTTGTTCTCGTGACTGGAAACGAGGTAAAAAACGAGAAATCACAAATCAAATCAATGAACGCGGGTGAACAGGTCTGCAACCACAAATTTGACGAACGTTTCTTGCCTTTATCTCCGAATCTTGTTAAAAAATGTATTCAAACATTAATGGTGACAACGGGAAATGATAAACGTAAAAGAAAAACGGGAAAGTGACGAGCGATAAACCGAAAACTCGTGATTTGAACTCAAATGTGTAAACTGACATACTCAAATGGGTAGTCGTAGCAAAGTTCACAATACCGATGGCAAAGAAGCAAAAGATGACAACGGGTATTTTGAAGCTAAACGAAAACAACGAACTATTAACATTCGAAGAAAATACAAGGCGAAAGGTTCGAAAGTGCTCAAAGTTTCGATAAAGCCACTTACTTAACGATTTTCCGCTCGCGAAGTTTTTCTTCATAATCCTTGGCAGCGTTGCGACAAGCTCGAATTACTTCTTTTGTGAGCGTTTCCAATTTAGTGGCTAAATAATAGAGGGGTTCTCGGAGCTCTCTGCACGACACAACGCAAACATGAATCGCAATAGTGCAACACTTTACATTACCGGGTTCTTTCTCGAAAACTGAAACACAAATACTATAGTTTTTCTTATGCTTCACCTTCACCAGTTGAATCGAAGCAGCCACAGTTACGTCTTGCTATCTGCAGAGGTAAAGCTAAAAATGTTGGCCTCGAGAAATTCTATAAAAACATCATGTCTATGAGTTTTTAGATTATAAAGCGCCACAAGCAGATGCAGCACGATTGCATACGTCGACACAACAGCCGTTTCCCTTAACTAATTTTCCAATGTCTCATTAACAAATTTTGTACACATACGGAAAGGTGCAGTTTTCGATGAAGAGCTTTGTATCTATACAAAGCGATGTCTATATAAAAAGAGTTCTATCGGTCTGGGATGAAAAAAGTCCGAACATGATTTTCACTTGTTTTAATTTCAATTTTGATTACCTTATTGAAAAATGTAAAGGCATGCTGTGATTTAATCGGTGAAAAATTCTAATTCAAGAATTGTTTATTTTAAAGAAACCAAGTCTCACTAAGAACCACAACGTTTCGAAAAATAACTTTTGTTGGTTTCCAAAATCTTTTTTTGCTTTCAAGGCTAATGTTGTCAACCACTTATGGCAACGGTGGTATTTCCGCGAAGATCTTGACATCAGGGGCATAACGAGGGGGGTAAAATTCCCCGGGCGCCGAAAAGTCCCAACAATATCACAAGAACTTTCTTCAATACAGTAAATTTGCTTCCGAAAGAGCTCAGCTTCGAACATGGGAGAGCTTAACTTGCATCTTGCCCTGGGCGCCATCTAACCTCGTTACGCACCTGCATGCAGCGAAATAGAACCTGACGTCACTGGTACCACCAAAGGTCTTCACAGCAAATTGCAACGTGCTGTGAAACTGGTCGAAAATTTGTTAAACCATTTTATAATCTATCATCGCACGACCAGCGAACGTTGCAGCCAATGCGGCAAAGGTCTCATGGACTGATGATGAATTTCAAATGAGTAAAATGTTCTGCCTAAAAACAACAGGCCAGCAGTTGACTTAAAAACGAATCCAGCAACTATGAAGGTAAAGATAGCTTTATCAACGACTTTTGGACAGGATACTGGAGCTCTGCAATGGGTTTTAATATTTCGCGTAAAAAGCAGTCACATAAAACCGTTTGTTTAAAAATTAACTCAAAATTTGCGCATTTTCACCCCGAGCTGGTGGAAGAGTATGAAGTCTATAAACTTCATCGGCAATGACTGTGTTTGTCAACATTTGTTGTGATAAAGCAAGCTGCAACCGATGTCGTAATAATGAGGCCCGATGACATTTTCAACTTAGCTCTAAGAAATAATGTCATATTTACAACAGAAACTGTAACTCAGGGACGACAAAAAATAGTAATTTGTCCGAACCAATTCTCTGTCAGCTGCTACTCCTTTTTGACTAAACAAACAAACAAGGAAGGACGTCTAAAGTACTGCAACAGGGTTCAGTTTCCCGAAGTTCAATGAAACTGTGGGGCAATTATGCTGTAATAGGTGCACAACAACAGACACAAACAAAAAACAACAATTCTCGGTACTTCGCTACATCTGGATTCGCGGGACCTTCATCGTGATTCGATTCAGCGAGGAGAGCTGAGACCACCAAAGATTTTGAGGGGGTCTTCAGAGCAATTTCGACCAAGTTCGGACCAGTCGCTTCATCTTGGCCTGAGACATAAACACGCCAACTACAACGTTTGAGTAGAACGGAGTACTATTGGTGAATTGGTAGAGGTTGTTTCGAATTTCAAGGAAATTAAAATATTTGATCAACACACCAATAATATGACCTGACGCGAAACACTCAAGTTAACGATCAAACGTTTTTCATTTCCCTTCCTTCAGTTATATGACGCCACAGGGAAAGTAGATTTTGCAGCAAGGCTCATAAGCCCAACGTTATAGTTATTCAAAAAACAACACCACGGCAACTGAAGATACACAGTAAAACACTTTATTAGCAGCCCGTCTGTATGCGAAATACTCATCCACTGGCTCCGTCACCAGGCTGCTAGAGGCTTTCTTTTAGATACACTCAGAACAAACTCTCGCGCAGACTGACCGGCTTCATGCAGCTGACTGGAAAACTCTGACAGCGTCGACGTTATTTCGCGGATTTTCTGCTCGCAGTTGGTAACTTCCTGTTGCTGTTCCAGTATGTCCAGCCTCGAAGTCGTTTTCACAATATCACACTCTTCCTGCAAGCTCTTGTTATCTGCTCTGGAATCAAGCTCGAAGTGTATAATCGTAAAACGAACAGAGCTACGAAGTATTTAGACAGGAAGATTATATCAAAGACTGCACTAACAGCGTCGCCTTCGGTGTAAACTGCATCAAAAACTGGGAGTAGTAAGGATACATTACTGCAGCAGTAAATCCCTGCTTAGTGTCAGTCGCGACGACGTGCGAATACCGATTACCGCGACGCCAAATCGCATCCAACCAAACAAAACGTACGATCGGACGCCATTCTGTAGCGACTCTATGAATTACTGTGAACTGGTTGAGTTGGGAGAAGAGCCAGGTCGACAGGAAACCTGAATCTTTATCTGCGACAAGTAACTTTTCGTTTCACTGCACAGCAACGCAGTATCGAGGACAGAATATATGTTGAAGTAGCCTAAAAATTTGATCTTCATCAGGTTATATTATTGCGCTTTAGCAGAAGTTTGAGCACCCCCTCCGAAAAAACAACCAACATCGTTTGCTTTTGTACAAAACTTTATGCAGTGTGTAGAAAGCGCAGGGCCAACATTAACTTTTAAAATGGATATTCTAGAACGTCTTCCCCAAACAATCCCATTACTTGAAACATTTAGTGGCTTGACAAGAAGCTGTACCTTACGTAAAAGCTTTAACCGAGTGCAGAGTGCGCGAAGTTTAAGTTTAATAGAAGACTTACTTCAGCTGCTTGACCTCGTTCCCCAGAGATGTTATCTCGGTCTGCTTTTGGTCTCTTTCCTGTTGAAGTTTCAACATATGTTCTTTGGTGGCTTCCAGAGCGTCCTCAAGCTTTGCCAAATGTTCCTCCAGGCACTGGTAATTATCAAGCACAAAGAATGAGAGTTGCATCACCGGCATTGAGTTCTGTGACGAAACAATCTTGACACCTTGTAGCAGGACTAAGTGCTGAACAGCAGCGCTCGCGCAGAAATCGCAAAATATACAACCAGTTTAGAAATTTTCGACTTCGGGTCACGCTCACGAAAACAAAACACATGTTACTGCACAATTTGCATTACGTTCCACTGCAAACTTATACCCGTGTTGTAGAAGCGGCGCAAGTTCTGCGTTCAACAGCGAGCTCGCACCATTAAAGGGATCATTTAAGGAACTAAAATATTGAACGGTAACGTTTTCTGAAACCACTCGTATGATCAGCAGGCGATACATTAACATCTGTTTAAAACAGACTAAGTTTAAAATATGACCGAAATGTTCTGACAGATCGATTTTCAACAAAATTCTATACGCATGTAAACAACACTGCACAAAGTTCCAGTACCGTAATTTTTATAAGCATATAATTAGAGTAACCAGTTTCACAGAATAAAATACTCTACATGCAACCCCCATCTGAGATTTGAGCGACTAAGGCACCCTGAATACTTAAAATCTAAGTGAGATGAGATTTCGACGACGATACAGGCTTTGCATGAGGATTTCTATTCATGGCCTGGAGACCACAACTTACTGCCTTCTCGTTGGCGAACTCGGATTGCTCAAATTCACGTTCTTCGCTAAGATTGTCAAAACTTTCTTGTAAATTTTGCAGTTCTTCTTTGCTTCGGGCGTTGGTCTCCTTAAGACAATTGCATTCCGTTCGCAAAGCATCACATTGAGTGCGGAGTTCTTGTATTTCTAAAACCGACAAAAATTTTTTCTTTTCTGTTTCTATCAATTTAAACTGCAGTTTGCTGCACGATTTAAAGCACTATCTCTTCATCACAAAAAAACTCATTTCACGGATTATAGCTGCAATATGACAACAGTGAAACGAAATTAATCGCACGCCACGTCGCGCAAGTTGGTGCACAAGACCGGAATTACGTCACACGTTGCAACATATTTCCCGAATGAATTTGCTCTCTCACGCGTGTCGTTACAGTACCCCATTCGTGTTTGCTGCTTAACCCATGTTAAACTGAATCCAGTGATGGTGCTTTCCTGGTGGACAGTACGAGAGGTCAGTGCATTGTCCTTAAAGTTATGCAGTCTTTTCTGCAAACACACAGCGACAACCCTCAAATAATTTTTTGGAAACCTAGAGGGTGCAATGAACTCGCAGAAAGGGTGTGCTAGATGTCGGTGATCCTTACAGTGCGCAGCTAAATGAAGAGGCGAATTTATTTTTGGACTGGCAGTGTTGCTGATTTTAGTCACAACGCAAACACATCGCACGATTCTCTTCACTGTTCCTAATGGCGGCAATGGAGNTCTTTTACCACCAATCAGCACTCGAAGCACCGCATCACGCATGAATTACCTGTTGTAAACAGTAAAAACTCTAGTGGAAGTGATAAAAAGGTCAAACATGAATAACACAACACAAGCAAACCAGTGCGCGATTCTGCATTTCGCTTTCAAACCAACTCAGTCGACCAATTCACAAACGCACCTTGCAACTGGTGATCGTTGCGTTCGTTGAGAACCTTTATATTCGCCGACATCTCACCCATCTTTGCTAAATCGGTTTCGAGCACTTTCACTTTGCTTTGACTCTCCGCACAAGACGAATGCAGGCGAATCAACTCCTGAAAAAAATGCAAGCAAGCATACCCAGTCAGTTTTGTGATTACTTACTCAGCAACTGCCAGTGGCAAGATTCTGAAACGAAACCCAACATGTTTGTATGAATTAACGCAAATTACAACTGATCGCACGGACTGAGCATTGAAATTTCTCCCATAGTCATATTTATCGATATACGATGGAATGGTCCAGTGGTCGGCAACGATCAGGGACTGCCGAGCATCGGGAGGTAGAGAGAAAGAGCAAGTTTTTATTTTCATGTAAGGGTTTGATCACAATGGCGAGGGTGTCTTTTCCTGTCCCGTTTGATCATGTCACAACGTTCAGCAAATGCGAGTCGCGAGTTGGTGAAATATTGCGTTGCATGAGCCAGGTGCACGTGCTTCACAAGCTGCATCTGTTTAATTCAAGCATCCGATACCAATCGAAGCAATCTGTACTGTCGGTCCAGGTGTATATGACTAGAAACCAGAAAAATGAGCCGAAAAATGTTGTCGTTTGGGTGGAGGCAGGCCTGTCACGCTTCAGTAAGTTTTCAAATCAATAAAAGGTTCGCAGTTAACGAAGCGTGCAAAAGATCATGACGAGCTTGCAAACGCAACCATACAAACATGATATACAGAACTGACTGAAGACTCCGAAGTAGTTTTTAAGCAGTTTGCAGTAAATGAATGACGGAAAAAACATTTAAATCGGTCACATAACAGCTCAACTTCTCGAAGGACACCGACATTGGTCAAACGCCCAACCTCGTTTTCTTTTTCCGCTCTTTTCGTAATATCCTCATCTTTTTCTTTGACACGATCATAAAACTCGCGCATTTGCTTCGATTTGAGATTCATCAGCGAAAGAGTTTCTTTCCACCTGTTTGATTTCTCTGCTAACTCCCTTTTTATTTTGCCAAATGCAGCGAGCTCGGCTTCAAGAAACTTCATTTTCTTGAAAACTCGTTCGTACTGTTCCTTGTAAGTGTCTACAAACAGCAATCCCAAGCGTTAGTTCATCAAAGACAAGTCAAGAACACTGAGTTGTTTCCATGCACAGTCACACATTTACAGATTTCAAAAACTGCATCGCTTATTCTTCGAAAGTCGTCGCCCGCTTCGGAGATACAAAACTGCTGATTTTTTTCAATTTTTTTAACAAAACTCCAGGACTACGTAGAGATACTTCAACGACATGAACGCAGGGTCTGCCACGTCCTAGTGACAAAATTGATTGTATGGACTTGCATTGCGCATAAGCGGTCAAAGCAAACTTAATGTGCCAAGGGTACCTAGCTTCAACAAAACAAGACACATCGCGTAATTTGCTCCAACACACTGCATCTTGGTTTGAGGTCCAGTTGAAGAACGACAAGACCAGTTTATTACGCAAATCTGGATTCTGGTACATACCTTCGCTGGATTCTGTATTATATGTTTTTACAAACAGCAAACATTACCTTCTACTTGCGGTGTTGGCTGGAGAGTATTGCATATTTTTCGTCCAGGCGAGTCTTTAACTTTTGACGGAGCTTGATCTTTCTACAAATAATTACCAAGTTGCTACGGACGCAAAGTGTAGAAAAGCTTTGTAACAGTGATGCTATGGCGAATAAATTGAACTGTGTGCTTTCTGAAAACGTCTGCGATAAAGCAGGATTTAAGGCTATAAACCAATTCCAGGCGAAAGAAGGTTGACCTTGTTATTAGGAGCTGCCGTGATTTTAAAAGTTTTGGGTGAACACAGCCGCTCGTCCTTTCCATGTCAAATTGCACAAGAGGGCGATCGCATCTCAAAAGAGAACTAAATACAAAACCATGAAAACAAGATAGATTTTTAGAAGTGCAATTTAAAAACAAACAACAGCTATCTCCGGCCGTATCCAGTCATACCGACAACTGTTATCATGGGCACTTCTTTCATTTTTTGAGGCTGTTGCTCTCACATAATTATTTGTTTTGAAAAAAGCACGCTGTTACATTAAAAAGTATGATGAACACATTTATTGCAAGTACAAGATGGTTGAAAACATTGAAGAGAATGACTCTGTAGCTGGATCCTAACTCAGATACTTGTCCCGAAAGCTGGCTATTCATGACTAGGGCCAAGCAAAGTATTGGCTCCTAATGTGTACATCAGGGGTCTCAAAACTTTTTTGACCGAAGGCCACCTGAGCTATTATACAACTGTTCGAGGTCCAGACATCTTACATAATGTGATTATATGTTACATTCTATCAAATAAGCAAGTTTTTGTTAATATCTTTATTTTTCATTGTTGACAGAATGTCTTCGCGGGCCGGATTTGGAGACCTTTGGTATACATCAATTTGAAATAATGGGCTGTATCCAAGCAAGTTTCTGTGGAAAAAAAGATTTTCATACGGATTTAGTCCCACTAAACAGAAATCGCAGAAGTGTGTTGCAGTCATTATGATCTTCTAAAAATCGTTTTCATTGATAATTCAGATCAACAGTCATCAAAAAACGTCATGCGTTTATAAACGATTAATGTAACCTGAATCAACAACCAGTTCTCTCAAACAGGGTTGTGGAGTCGGAGTCGCAAGGAGTCGGATTCCTAAGAATACGAGTCGGATTTTTTATCCGACTCCAGAAGTCCAATAGAATCATTTTTTACATTGCACTCCTAAGTTAGGAGTTCTAACTCGTGCCTTATGACAATTTCAACATTTCAATTTGAAATGCTACAATTTCTTTTAAAACATTTTGGTCATAAAATTTTGGAGGCTAGGAGTCGGAGTCGGACATTTTACCTCCGACTCCGCAATCCTGCTCTTCAATCAAAGTTTTATGCAGTTGTGATTCGTTGGTCCAACTACTGCCTAAAAATGATGCAAGTTAACAATTTCTCCTTGTCGAAAGTCGTTTTGCAGTTTTACGTCTTCGCTCATGTCATAACACACAAGGTCAACGACGCCACACATTCAAAACTTAGAGTCAAATGACTCGTGCCCTCCATACCTTTAGAAAGCACCCACGAGAGCATGCAAGAGAAATTTTCTTTCCCCTTTAAGAAGCATTGCGTTCACTCCACAAATTCTAGTTTAGGTGGAAAGAAATCCTCATTTACGTAAATACCGACCACACTTACTTCTGACGTTGCGGTCCCTTAAAAGGGAGAAAACGATTTTTGTAATAATTGTGATTTTTTTCACTTAATAAGTCGTTAGTTTGAACTACAGTTCTTCACAACACGATCTACTCCACCACCAGAGCGGACAGATGTATGGTGTTTGTGATAGGCATTCAACGCTTAGACTAATTGTAGGGAAAACATTTGCCTATAATCACCTTTTTGGTCATAACTAACCAATCAGAGGAGCTACAACAAACCACTGGGCATTATTGGAAAGGGTACTCCAGAGCGCATCTCTCGATGCCAGTTTTGCGCATGTGTGACGTTCCTGTGACGTATTACAGGGGTAAACACGATTTTTTTATCCCTGTAATAATTGTAGTCATTTTTTCAAAGGGCTGTGCAACTAAAAGTATGGACGTTGGCAAAATTGATTCTTCATGAGAAAAGTCACTGACACCGTCCTCTTCGTATAAAATAAAGATGTTTCAAAGATGTCTTGGTTGTCTTTCTACTACCAATGTTTTTCATATTCCCCCTAACATTTTCTACCTCCAATGTTTCTCATTCCTCCCTAAAAACTCATTTTCCCCAAACTTTCTGATGAGTGCTTTTCTTTGGTGTTTTGGTTAGTTGAACCATTTGCACGTTTTCCAAGTAAAAAAAGGGTTTGAAAATACATGCAGGTACCAGTAAATGTTGAAAAACTACTGCAAATTGGTTGACATCTACAAAAAATACATTTTGCGCAATAACGTCAAATGCAAAGATACAGTATGTATATATTTTCTTGATAAAAAAGACGCCAAAATCCCTTTTCAAAAATGTCTTGGTTGTTTCTCTACCGAATTTAGAGCCGCTATAGTGGCTTTCTCGGTCACACAAGATAGGAAATTCTTTTTATTATTCGATAAGTGCTAACAACCAGCATGGGTACGCAATAATACTGCGCTCCTTTTGCTTTGGTGGTTCCAGCTGAGAAGCAAAAGATATTTTTCTGAGCAACATGGAAGAAAAAAAACTCAACACAAAACTGCTGGCATTTATCCATGTCATTGCACGATCGCAGTACTAGGAGCAAATGTCTGTAATGATGACAACACAAAAGTTCCGCGATTTAAACAATACAAAACTAATGGGGACTTTGCATCTTGTTTTCTATGAATAAAATACTGTTCCCTGTGTATCTAAGGTAGCATTTTCAGCTTCTTAATGTCGCAGGTTAACTCTTCTGTCAAGTAAGATTGTCGCTGACACCATAACGTGAAAATACTAATGGCAAATTCCATGTGTGGCATCACTCGGGTTAACTTTGTTTCGTGCTCCTTTTTGTCATACTGTTATCTCGGTGCAGGGGTCTGCAGACTGTGAAACTTTTTCTGCGGAGTCGGGATTGACAATGGCTGGCTCGGATCACATGTTTTGGTGCTACGTGACCACAAACGTGAACGAAAGTGGTCTTTTACTACGTGTAAAGCCGTGCTTAGCTCTGCATGAAATTTTAAAACAAACATGTGGCAGAGTTAACTTAAGATGCTCGAATGAAAATGGACAGGGCGCTTATGAATCAGCTTAGATCACGCAAGCTACATGCCAGCGGCGAACTTATACAGTGAATTCGGGAAACTGCCATGTCTTGTGTGTTAGTTCAGTAGTCCACTCCTCCTGACATGCATAAGCTCTGGCACGTGGCTCCATCAGACCTGTGGCCACGGGAAAGCTCAAGAGCTCATCCTCTAAATGTTAAGTACCGTTGTACAAAACAGTAAGCACGCTTCTTCAAAAACTGAATTCCTCACCAACCTAGAAAACCTCATAAGAGACATAAGTCGGCTACGAAAATGGGGACAGCAAAGAAAGGTAATGCTTTTATATGCGCTCAATCCAGACAATGTGCAAGTGCCTAAAAATGAACAAAATAAATTTTCTTCTTCCTGCAAAAATCTAATCCAGGGGCCGGCAACCTTTCCCTAATCGCGGGCCAAAAACATACTCTGCAAGGTATAACGGGTCGTACTAATTTTCCACCAGCAATTCCGTTCCCTTCGCTGTTTATTATGTTGTTAAAATTTGGGAATTCATTATCAGATTAACTCCAGACTTTCACAGTTCATAAAGAAAACGGAAAATACGACATACAGTACATCCACAGCACTGTGCAGTTTCTCATGAGTAGCTCCGCATAAGTATGCAATACAAGAAGTTGCAAGGAGGGCAGATTCATAAAGTACATACCACTAGGCGGGCCATCAGTTACTACAATTTGTAAAGGGTCTGCGGGGCGTAGGTTGCCGACACCTGATCTAAACCAATACAATAACCAAAATGGATCATCGCTGATCTAATGACTGAAAATTTTCCTTCTGAAGAGTAGAGAGCACGTAAGTTCTCATGCTTGTTGCGATATCAAGATTGTAGGGCTTGAACAAAATCTAACGCCGGAAAAGGAAAAATCAGCAAAAGATGTCATGTTATCTAATGCAGGACACATTGAGTACCTGTGAAATACAACTAGAACGATCTTGTGTCTATTTTCAAATAAATTTGAGTCCGCAGCAATTGGTAGAACTTCTTAGCAAGCATGAAGTTTTCCTCCGACATGTTTCTACACCTAGTGTCGCAACAACCACGGCAAACTAGACTGCAGTTTTTTGAGGCCTACAAATTGAGAAGCGAAAGAACAGTATCACCACTCAAATGGAGACTGATTCGCGATGCCATTATTTAATCATTGAGTCGGTGCTAACACTAACAAAGTCTTCTTTTCGGTCGGTCACCTTATTTTTTCGCAGAAAAGCGTGGCGATGACAGGTGTTGAAAATGCGGAATCATTTTACTATCTGAAATCAGCAAAAAAGCCTGTGGGCCGCTGCAAACGAAGATCAACCGACGTTGGCCCGTTGCTGATAATAACTACTCTGATAACAACTAAATAAGGTGCAAAGTTTAAATTGTAGTTGGTGTTTCATCAGTTACTTGGGCGAGCATTATAGCATTTCAGAAAACCTATTTGAAACGTTTACATGCAAACATTCGTTAGAACTTCACGCGTCTTGCTCTGAGGGTTTAATTTTCTGCCCATGAGTTTTAGGACAACCTGACGCGTAGGCAAACTCTTGCTACCCCGATCGGCGTGTAGCAACACAAGCTACACGCCGATCTAAATTCTCGTTAAAATATTAACCCCAATACGTAATCCAAAAACAGTTAAAAAGCCCTGCAGGTATTACTTGGACAAACTTCGCAGCTCGTTTTTCACATTTATCCGCTACTTAATTTTCTAACAAGTTGTCATGTTTAAGGTCTCTTTCCACCACTCTGTCCACGAATGTAGTAGTTTAAACAAACATAGCACAGCACATTCTATCACCTGTTCCACAGGTAATAATTGTGTCCGAGATGTCTGCAGGGAACGAAGGGCGTTGACCTGGTCCAGGATTTTCTCAAGGACAACTTCGATTTGAAGATCCTCGCAGGGATCTAAACAACGGCATTAAGCCTTTGCTCAGTGGAAGATACTCAACCGTACGACGCAGCGTAGATGGCTAATGTAATTCAGCTGCAGCAGTTCCTCAAGCAAGCCTGCGATGCAGACTACAGTATATCCTTAAATAGATAGTTTTTGACGAGCTGTCTAAGATGGGCATCAGATGAAAGTGTTGTGTGCACTTCATGCTTCTAGTTTGCAGCGCTTAGCTTAGACGGCATCGATCGCTTGAATCGCGTTACTACCACGGGATATTAGCGTTCTCCTTTCGCACAACACCGACGCACCGGTTGCCAAAACGAATTTAATTACGCGAAGATATGCAGCAAGTGACCGAATACAAAAGAAGAACGAAACAGAAAGAACAGGCGTTTAAGCGACGGAGTCAATGGCATGCGCGTGTTGTGAGCGAAGTTTTACCAAATGACGACACATCGATACAAAGCAACAAACAACATGAATCAAAGCTTTTTTCGTTCAAATAAACTCATTCAGTTGACGTGGCTTCCGATACTCAAGCTATTTTCGCAGTTTAGGACATTTTTATTTTCGTAACTGAACCCGTTGCACGACCCCATAAGCTCGCTAAGTCAAATTCAAAGACGGTTAGAGCGACGCAAAATAAACTTGTTTGCTTGCCATTGCACATAAATCAACGCAGACTCTGACCTGTTTGCGACGCAGAAGTTCGCACCGTTTTCGATGAATGCAGCGCAGAATCTGCACAAATTATAAATTCTTCAGGTGTTTGTCACGTAGCAGCAAAAACGAAACAACCCAAGTTATGAATTCAATGCACTGGTTTACAAGCGAGAAGCTTTACTTCTTTTGCGTTCATGTAAAGCTAAAATAAAAATAGATGTTGTATTTGCGACATTTTGCAAGGAAGGCGTCCGTCAACACGCACGAATCAACCCAACACCCCCAAATTTTAACATAACAAAACCAGCAAGAACTAAGCCGGGAAGCTACGCGCTTTATTCCAGAAAGTTCAGTGGAAAAGTGTGCAACGCAAGCCACGCTAACGCGACAATGACTCTGACTCTCACACAAACGGTATATCATGACTTAAAAGACACACAGCAAGCACAGCCCATAAGATTGTCCCGTGCACGAGAACAATAGAAGATATTGCGGCGGCAACCATAGCATTTTCAGCGCTCAGCTAACCTTCAGCAACCGGCGGGACGTCGCAATGCAGACCACTGCTTTGAGCAGTTTGCATCAGGTCATTGTCGTCTGCGTCGGTCTTCTCGTCGCCCCGGTCTTCCTCAAAACTCAACGTCTTTTTCAGGTCAACCGCATTGGTGCTCAGACGTTTCAAAAACCTTCCGTGCAGGAAGTTCGCCGATGACGGTGTGGCGACTGCACGACGTTTCTTTGTGGAAGGGGAATCATTTTTCGGTGACGGCTGAACGGTGCCTCTCCCGGGGCTGTCCACCTACAGCAGTAAACGTCGCTGGGTAAGCAATGTTATGAGCAAGCAACTAGCGACAAAACTTCATTTTGCTTCCGCGAGGATACGTAAAGAATTCATAGCAAGTACGATTTGGTTCAACATTGACGAGTCGCTAAGACAGGGGGTCATTCAGCCTTTTTGTTTGATACTATTGAGGACATTACTTTTAGCAGCAGAACGCGCTTGCACGCACACGTTTCTGGTGACACCTCTGCGATACGAATGTATTGGTCGAGGCAATGTTTAAAGAAATGCTGTTCTAGGACAACACTTTGACAAGCAATGACCAGCAACAGCGCTTACAGATGCGAAGCTGCGGAATGTCTAAGCCAGTGAAGACTTCTAACATTGTAAGAAGATAATTAATTTATGGCATTTAATGAATGTTGGTTTCGCGATAGCTAGAGAAACATCGATGAAAGATTGGGCAGGTTTTCTTTCAGTTTAAGGTTAATTACAACAATTTCAAATCTTGCTGCTTAGGTAACTCAGTGCATCAGATTCAAGAAGGACCTTAGTAGATGCCCGTCATTGCAACGAGTGATTAATAACATTCTTACTGACGTAACTCATGGACTTGGCGTGGTGGAAAACAGAGAGGTGATTTAATGTTACACCCTTGGCAAAAGAATGAAACTCGACACCGGTAAGACGCTTAGTGATTGCATTAATTAGCATATCGCATTCGAAAATGGTAAAGTTATATGAGACTTTGAAAAAAGTTTTCTGATAGCTAGTTGATTAAACAAGATCACAGATGTTGAAAGAAAGGTCGGATGCTGATGAAAAAAAGTGGTTTGGGAATAAAACACCTGGAAATTAAAATCGATGGGAAACAAGAGTACTAGCACGTGGCTATTTAAAATATGGAAAAATTGAAGTGCAGTTTGTGTACAAAAAAATGAACAGATAAAATCTTTCGCACATGCGTCTTCACCGTTTAAGTCAGAACAAGGAATACACTACTCGTTGAACCCTGTCAGTTTGACCGCCCCACGACTGGTCTGTGTATTCTGTTTGTTTTTTTCGCTGAGACATTTATCGGTTGGTCAATTTTTTGCTGGGACATTTCGGTCATCTGTCTCACAGTTACATTAAAACTTGCCGTAACAGTGCTCATCAGCGTATGTTTTCAGACATTCTGACCTAAATCACTTCAGTTTTTGGTCATTTCAAAAAAATTTCGGTCCATGACCGAAAAAAAAACACTACTGTATGTATTACGATCAGGGTAAAAAACGAATAATATAAGACGGTCCGACAAACACTGTTTTCAGTGTCAGCAAAGATTCGTTAAATATAGCGCGAAGTATTACAGCGGAAGCAGGCAGGTGGCACGAATACACAGAAAAAAGCAGGAAGGATTAGCGATCCACCAATCGGTAATATAAGCGGTGAATTGGCAGAAATCCACCGTATTTGTGTCAAAAATTAAAATCATTCCTAATCTTCGCTAACGACGAAAACACATGCTTTTCGAGAAATCCAATATGGTTTCGTTTAGTTCACTAGGTTTTACATTGTTTCTTTTGCGACTTGGCAAGACTTTCGCTCTTTCCAAAGACTGAACAGATTCAAAGGAAAACTTCGCACTAACTTCGACACATTTTTTAAACCTTTAACAGACTTTTATGCCGCACAACGCCATCGGTGTATCGAGTGATAAATTGCAACAAAAAAAGTTGATCAAGCATCGGCAAAGCTCACCTTGAAGAAACCGGCATCGAAAGTCAACGGGAAAACGTTTTCTTTCTTCATGGCGGCTTTCGCTGCAGCCAGCCGTTTCCGAGCCTCTGCACGTCTGTCAGCAGTAGCCTTGCCAACCACTGACATCTCTTCTGCCAAAAAAACAAGAATAACTTGTGTGGCATGAAAACAACCCGGCAATAAGCAGAAATAATGAGTTATGACACAAATCAGAGGTGGAAAACAATTTGCGCTTATTTCAAATATAATTTATACATAAGCAGACAAATGCGCTTAACGTTCCGCCAACGCAAATGCGGTGAGCTTCGTGACACTTCATTTTTATTTTTTTCCAATTTCGATATAATTCAAATGTGAAAAAACTTCCTGATAGATTTTCAAATAAACACAAATTTTATAAGTACCGTGAATTTTTTATTTTAATCAGTGAAAACAGCGACAGACCAGCTCTGATTCAACTAAATGAGGAAATTATTTTCAGTTTTGCATTTTCAAGTGTTGAAACAAAATGTTATACAATTGGTTTGCGTTTGAAAAACCACGTCAGAACTTTATCAAAGTATAATTTCGGGCGTTTACCGAAAAGCAAACTCATAAGTTTCGCCAAATCAAAATCGCGAACTAAGCGAAGAACTGAAGAAAGGATTAATTGAAGAGTTTAACTTCAGGGCGTAATAGGTGCACACCCTGTAAAATTGCTTTTCACACACCATGAGCTGTTTCTCTGCTGATTTTCTAAAAAAATTTAAATTTTGGAACAGGTTTGGTNGTCCAGTTGTGGTTTGTGATCATGCCATACGATAAAACCTCGCATCACTGATGACATTTTCTTGTTTTTATTGGGTTGAGATTAAAAAAAACAAAAACGTTCATAAGCAAAAAAAGTACCTAAAGCAGCCTGACACTTGAAACAGTGACATTTATCATTTCTACGGAAGTAATATAAGATGTACCCGTTGTGGTAGCTTACATCACCAATACCCTGACGCAGGCTTTGACAGTTGCTGAAACTACGTGCAAAATACACTTCACTGCAATGCCAGCGCTAACCAGGATTTCTTATTAGATCCATGACAACCTTACTGCGCATAAGCTAAACAATTTTGTTGACAAAAACTCAAATGGAGGTTTATTAAGCAGACACCATTTTCATAGAAAGATCAACTGGTTGAATTCAAAGTTACTGGCATCACATACTCCGTCAATTTCACTGGTTCATACAAACCGTAAACATCATTAATTACACAGAGAGGGTATACGCTTCAGTCACCCCGGGTCTTTCATACAGAACAGATGAACAACAAAACACTTGAAGTCGCACAATGCGTCAATTAAATATCACGAACCTGATGCGACGTCACGGGCGAGCTGAAAATTTTGCGCCGCAGAAAAGATCTACAAGTTTTACGAACAGTCCATTAAACAAAAATCACCAAAACATTTTGCAACACGCTCGCAGCTACAGCCTATGTCGCAAGAGCCAGTTGTCTCTGTGAGCATTCCAGTAAACCTGGTAGAAGTCATAACCTCCCAATAAAATTGATTTTTAGGGTTGTACCGAAATCAGTATTTTCGTTTCCGGTCGGCCAGAACCAAAATTATAATCATACAATGTTTAACAGCTGCGATTTTGTTTAAAATAAATTCAAACTCTCTAAGACAGTGTTTCTCAACCTGTGGGCCATAGCGCAGTTCCAGAGTGGGCGGCGGAGTTGTACGAAAATATTTTAGAATACGGCGTTATCTAGACATTCAATCGTTACAGCGTGAGAACACATTCATTGCGTTCAGCGGAAAGATTCTCACTGAATTGCATACAGGAATCAACTCGCTACTTTTGAATAATATCTGTTTATTTATTATGCGTATAAAAGCATAGCCTAAGAAAGTAGCGAGCCACGCAAATTTTAGCAAAAGTTGTCTGGGCCACGTAAGTGAAAGGGAACAGATCACATCCTGTAGAAAAATCGTTTCCACTTTTCAGGTATGAGATTTGCGGGGCAAGGCACTTTGTAGAAGGTATTTTGGTTTCTGTAAGACTTCTCTATCATGAATTTTCGCCAGTACGTTCATATCAGGGGTGGACGAATTTTTGGCTCGCAGGTCGTACTGGCTTCTAAAAAGCGACAGTAGTCGGATCGTGAGGTGATTGACGGGTTCTTCACGTGAACTGACATCATGAGACGTAAATACTACAATATAAAAGGTTTTGTACTTTCACAGATAGCAAAGCTGGATGATGTAAGGCTTATTGCATAAAATCATCTTATAATTGTATTTATTTCAAATTTTTTCGATGGAATTCATTTTTCATTTTTTGTGGGGAAAGTCTTAGTAGTCTAGTAGTCTATCTTTTTAACCAGTGCATCGAAATTTAAAGTTAGCTTTATTGTGGCAATTCTCGGGATGACCTTAGGTCAGGGTTTCCCAAACTGTGTGCCGCGGCACATTGTGTGCCTCGAAAGAGAATGAAGTGTGCCGCGCAAGTTTCATGCTTTGACAAAAAGCTTATAAAATGTTTGGTCCATGTAGCAATAGGTTTTCGCCATTATAAAATAGGTGTGCCGCCACCAAATCCAGAAGTTATTAGTGTGCCATGACGAAAAAAGTTTGAAAAGCACTGCCTTAGGTGCTTGTCATTGTTGATGTTCATGACGCTGAAAGTCTGTTCACAAATTTAGGCCGAATGAAGTAATTCCAGCATCTTACAAGCCATGTTTGGGAGGTTTGGAAACAGTGTATTACATCGTTAAGTGAAACATAAAAAACATTCAGACTCATAAAATTAAAATTCTCTTTTAAGGCAGGGTCCGACTGAACATCAACTATTTCCATATGCATTTCCTATAGTGCTGTTTCAGGGTTTCGTGACAAGGTGCAGGCCGACAGCTGAAGTCAAGTTTTTCAAAATCAGAAATACGAGGCAGAATTCTCTGCGCGGATTTTATCTGCAGAATTCTCCCGTGACTTCTTTTCGCGTTTTGACAAGCCTTATTCAGAGTGATTGAAGCGGGAAAACGAGCGAATTACTTGCATGAAATACGTCAGGAGAATAACGCCGGCTTGGATTTGAAAGATTCTCACATTCGTGAACATTTCAGCAGTTCCACACAGCGAGTGACTCTCGAATCGCAGTTATTTGTTGAAAAAGGTTTTGCTGCGTGTGTAAGTTACTTGCTAACCATTCAGTAGTAGCCTCCTGTTCTTGCATTGACTACTGGCCTAAGTAATTAGCTTGCTGCATTGCGAAGAGACGGCTAATTTTGTATATTTCAAAAACTGCAACACTTTCGTGGCATGTGAGGCGATCATTGATCAGACTTTAATGAAAATGCCTTTTAGTGAACTCATCTTTACAGAAAGCCTTGCGCTTTCAGTGCTTGATCAAGCTTTTGAAAGTTCTGCAAGTTATCCTTCATTACTGTGTCTTTCGTCTTACAATCGCTACTGTAAGATTGAGTCTCACAATAAACATTGCTGGGAAAGCTAACAGCGATGAAAGCGTATTAAAAAGCAAAGTGAGAAGTGGAACAGGGCAAACAAGGCTTTGTACTAGCCAGGGCGACATGGACATTGCAGCAAGTATGAAAAGGGATTGTCCTTGTTAAAAAAATTGGGGGGAAGGTTCAGCTCGTTGGATTGAAAAATTTACTGGGCCGTATGTGGCCTGCAAACCCTAGTTTGCCCATGTCTGTTTTACATTAATCTTGCCGTATTGCAATAAAAATATTCGCTTAACCGTTATGTTACACTTCCATCAAGTGATCTACTCACAAAAAAACTGTAAAAGCAGTACCTAAAAACACAAATTCAACCGGAATTAATTCATTTCCCGTCGGAACCGGAAAGAAATTCCAATTTCCAAGCGGACAGAATTTCGGTACATCCCTATTTGTTTTGAAACCGCATTTGACGATACTAAACACATTTTTATTTGGTCGTTGGTTTCGCATTAGCAAAAGTACAAAACATAATTAGCCCGTAATGAAGTGTTGACAAGGCAAAAGCAATGAGGTATTCGGTGACGGTGCTCCAGATAAGGCTTGACAGTTTCTTCCATAAGTGGTTTCGTGTCATCTCACCCCACGCGCCTTAACGTTGCTGTTACGCAACGACAACAAATTAGAAACAAAAATCCTATGCGATACTTTCCAACCTCGCTTTTCATAATTTCCATTTTAAGGCAGTGCTGACGTTTGCAAACTCCGAACGCGCTTAGTTCCTATTCTTATTCTTGCATGAATAGTTGTAGTAATTGCAAACCAACCGTTTTCCGTGTTTAATAACCAACACAAAATTGGTGATTGAGGTCGGTAATGAACAAATATAGCCCTTTTTCATGATCTTACTATTCGACTTGAATTTTCTTTTCTTCCGCGTAGGTTTGCTGCTTGCGAGCGGAAAGTCGGCTTTCCACTGATTCCGCTTTCGTTCATCCAAGTGTTTGAATTTCACTTCTACATCCTCTACCTTCAGTATTAAAGATCAAAGCGTTTAGCCAAGTTAGTAGAATATCTCCACAAGTAAATTCATTGTTTCAACAATCTTTAATGTGCAACAGCTTGAATTAGAAAACAAATCAATTTTTAGTGGACTCCTCCAAACCGAATCACCTCAATGAAAGAATGTAAACGGTTTTATTACAGCTATATTTCACTGTAGTTCGTTCCTGTTTATTTCGGTCATAGACCGAAACATTTTTGAAATGACCGAAAAAAATTAAATCGATTCGGTCAGAATGTTTGAAAATATAGGCTAAAAAACACTGTTACGGCGAGTTTAATGCAACTATGAGACAAATGACCGAAATGTTGCAGTGGCCAAAATGTCTCAACAAAAAACGACCGAAATGTTTCAGTGAAAAAACAACAGGTTTATTCTCAACTTCAATATACGTTGTACAATAGTTTATGCCTACACATTTCCCTTAACTATCGCATAACGCCATCAAAATTGCAGACATAGGTGAAGCTTGCGCAACTCAAGAACACTCACTAGCCTGGTAACAACAAGCAACTGAACCAAAAACGCTTTGAGAAACCTAAGCAACAATACGAAGACGGCTTAACCATTGGAGGACCACGACAGCCACTTAAAGTGGTTTNGAGACAGTTTCGGCCACATTTGCGCTAACCCAATGGTTTTCAACCTGGGGTCCCGAACCATTTCTGGAGAGGTCGAGAGTTGGTATTTTATGTACATATTTCATTTGCTTTATTCGAGATTTAGATGGGGGTTGTTGGATTATAGTGGGTCGCTGTTAATGGGTCGCAGTATTAAACAGGTTGAAAGCCACTGTGCTACAGAGTCAATGAAGACATCATAAGATGCAGAGTTTTGAGTGCTTTCTGATAAACAAATAATAGGAACTTTTATATTTGAAATTTTGTCTGGCAATATCTTGTCATCATGATGTCATTTATGACATTGCATTCCTTAAACACTACTTCCTCTAGGTTATTGAAATTAAATATTTCCTATTTCTGCAGCTACAGTACTGCCTTTTCGTGGAATTCTCTTACAAATTCATGTTATAAAGACTTTTCCATGTTTCAGCATACTCTGATGGCAAAAAATACTTTTCTTTTGAAATGAATGCCATTTCTCAACTTGATCACCTACACCCATGAAACATACAGTAAAACATTTTGAGGTGTTTTTACACATGCTGTCAAAATTTGATATCATTTGAAAAAAATCAGTCAAGTTAAAATAGAAAATACAATGATAACACATTTTTGGAAAATCCTGTACGTAAGTACTTGCTTACACAGTTTGCAACTACTTACAGCAAAACAATTGTAAAATTTTTTGCAGGTTTTATGCAGCACAACAACTTGCATTTAATTACTGAACAATTTTCGAGGAAGTCTGAAATGTTACCATGTTANAGAAATGCTGATTTAATTCTGAATTTCATATTGAAAACAAAATATTTTGAGGAGACGGCTTTATATTAAAAACAACAATGAACGCGAAGCTTTACAGAACACACAAAACGCTGGAGCTTGTGTTCATCAGCAAAGCATCACAGATATCACAAACTTGAAAATAAAACCCATCATAGAAATTGCACAAGAGTCTTTCACAAGATCACATTTTTTGCTAGTCAGACTGGCTCTTCTTGGATACATGAAAAAGTGAGTGACATGATGTCCAGAAGTATTTGACCTGTTTTTTTAAGTTTTAGAGAAAAACAACAAATAACTTCATAATGCCTTAATTCATTTGAGATTTTTGCTATTGTGCAATGTGCATACCTTCACTGCCAGAAACATCATAATATCTTGAAAGAGTAGTGACCATATCATGCATGTCCTGTTTTAATTCAACTAGCTAGAATGTAATGTAAAAGTGACAGGAGTACCTGGAAATATATCATGTCCCAAAATCCTTGTAAGTCTTCACAATTTACAGGTTTTTCACCAGTTCCAAATTCACAATTGTCAACTAGGCCTTCAAACTGTTGGAACCGTTCTTTCATCACCAGCCTTGCTTGGCCAACTGTAGTTCTGATGTCACCCTAAAAACATGCACTTGTTACAGACTGATTTGCTGAACTTCTTAGTTTATTTGCAGAATTGTCAAATTGCTCATTTGGTGACATGTCAATTGTTTTGTTATTAATTTCTTGTGTCGTCAATTTGTCACATCAACTAATCATTAAGTGACCGAAGTTGCATTTTGTAAAACTTTATCGTATTTAAATTGTTTTATCATATTAAATCAAAATTCTTCGAAAAAACATGAGCGGCAGTGTTTTTCAGCAACATTTCAGTTCAGTTTTCATCACAAACAATTCAACCTGAAGTGTAAAAAAACTAGGAACACTGCTTTCAAATATATATATTCCTTTTTTGCTGTACCATGATTTGGTCCACATTCTCATCTTCACAATCATGGTTGTACTCATCCCAGACTTCACAAAGGTGATTCAGTTGTTTTCGATAGTCAGACAGCAAACTTCTGCAACATACGAAAACAAAACATTCTTGAAGATATCTTATCACAAGACATGCTTATCAAAGTATAATAAGGCTACTGTGGTGTGATTTTCTTTACCAGCATCATCTAAAACAAAAATCATGGCTATGAGCAAACATATTCAACTGCAGCAGGTTCTTAACCTTCAGTGTATTTGTTTATTATCATTTTCCTTTAAATTCACCAATGTATCAAGGTCCATTTGCTGACACAACCATTTCAGTCCCATTCAGTGGGTGGCCATGTTCTTGAGGTTCAATGGTTATAATAATGTTTTAATAACAACAAAATGTTTTCACTGTACAACAAAAAAGCCACATATTCTAAGTATTTTGAAAATTCTGCAAGGATCAAGCATTAGTGCTGTTTCAATCTTTGAAATTTGACTATACCATTACCAACAATGCTATTATGGTGTATAACACAACTGTCTCAAAACGATAAGAATTATCTTAGATGTGAGATACAAACTAGGGTTGATTGATTTAAAAACCAAGCAACAAAAACCAAAAAAATAAAATGCAATTTTGAAGCTTTGCGCGATTTCTGTGACACATTTATTTACTATTTTCACTTATATTAGTTTAGAAGGCAAACAGTTCTTATGGCAAAAACAAGTTAAAAGCAAGTAAAGTTTTATCTTAGGTATTGTGAGGTCACAGATTCTGTGTCAACTAACTGCAAAATAGACCTATGGACTGAAATCACAAACTCTTGCAGACTCAGAAGTCAGAACTGTTTGAAGGACACAAGGTAAAACATGTAGACTAGCATAAAGCTAGATTTTTTTCAACCATGGACTGTGTTTCTTTTTAAATGACCAGAAAAATTAAGTCAATGTGGTAACAATGTTTGAAAACAGTGTTGCCACTTCTGATGTTTCAACACCAGACCTGATGTTTTCAGAAAAATTTATGATGTCTGATGTTTTGGTGACAAATGTGATGTTGACAGAGCTATTGTTTTCTCTCACTTTAGGTCAAAACTAAATTAGATTCATCATTTCTGGTTTTTAATCAATCTCTCCCTTCATGCGTGCTTGGTTATCGTTCCAAACTCGTGAAACGTTGGAACTTTTGCAAAGTTGATTGGAAGCGCTTTTGCCTTCTTACAGATGAATCTGTGGTGAACCACCTCCGGGCAAACAAACATCAACAAGGCATACCAGGAACCAGGGTTGCAGAGTATTGTCATAAATGAGTTGGTTTTTGGCCATTTTGGCTCATGTTACCTGGCCTAGGGCCCAACTGCTAGACGGAAGTACTTAGCTCAAGTTTTCATTGGAAACTAGGATAGAATCTGAGTCTTTTGAGCCTTTGATTGACTTTCTAGCATTTCTGGTTCAAAGGGTATGATCTAAAATAAACAAATTAAGTATTTAATTATGGGATTAATCAATTATTTTGTTTATTTTAGATCATAACTTTTGAACCTGAAACACAGCAAGTCATCCAAAGTATGAAAAGACTCAGATTTAGCCTAGTTTCCAATAAAAACTTCAGCAAAATACTACCATCTAATGGTTTGGGCCGAGGGCCAAGGTGGCCTAAAAGCCCTCCACTTATGACGTTACTCACAAAAAATCCGAAACCTAAAACCAAAAAAGTTTTTTTTCACTACAAACTAGAAGACTTGCCGAGTCTTTTGAGTGTTTGAACAGATTTCTAGCGTTTATGGTGCCAGAGTTCAGCCCGCACAAAACCACATGCAATCTGGATGTTTACACGCAAACCACTTGAATTAATGTAGCAGCAAAGGTGTTAATTGTATGTGATGACTTGACCATAATTACTTTTATGATTAGTAAATATTCTTTAAATAAGTTGATTAAACCAAAGCCTTAACTCGTGTATCAAGTGACAGTAACAAAATGCTTATTTATAAAATAATTTGAGCTCTCTTCTTTGCAATTATTGACAAGCAAACTTCATTCACACTATGTTAAAGCAATGGTTCCCAACCTTTTCGATCTCATGACCCCATTCAAAAATATTACATAACCGCTCGGCCCCAGACATTACCTACAACTCTAAAGATGTTCGAATAACTGACAAGATAAGAAACACTATTGTTTCACATGTTGGATTCACTGTGTTTACGTTCTTGTGCAAACGAAAGCAGCAACTATGCTAATCAGTGGGACGACTAAGCTTGCATCTGTGCAACTAGTCTTGAAATTCTTGGGGGCATATTGGGGAGAACTAATCTCATGTCATCCTCAATGTCCACTCTGTTCCTTGACTTTTGTTTTAATGTGGACAAGGGTTGAAAATCCAGCATCACAGATCGGGTTGGATATCAGAATTTAGGGGCCTGAGGCAAACTCTCAGAAGGGTGCCCCAAAACAGTTGTTGAGGAGACTCCTTCAGCACATTTGCACATAGGCTAAATGTTGTTTTATTTTGAAAAGCATATGACTTGCTTCAGAACTTATTTAATGTGGCTCTAGAGTGGTTTATAAGTTTTTTTTTAACACTCTGAGAGCCGGCGTACGATATGTTTGTACTTCGATTTCAGCCTAAAAAACAGCATTTTTCGGTTGCCTTACCAACGCCCTAGCTTCGTCGACGATTGCGCTAGAGAGCTATTCAAAGGCTCAAACGGATCGGCCAGTTTTCTAGATTGCACTCGAAAAAAAATTTTTTGGTTGGGGGGTGCGGATTCTTTTGGAACTTCAACCAGGTCCGTAACGCTAACCGGAGCGGAGATATTGCCGCGCAAAGCCATGTGCAATCCAGCTGTTTTTTGCAAACCGCTTGAATCCGGACGTCAAAGTGTTAACATAAAAGGAATGAAATTTGGCTGTTAAAATCAATGGAAATCATGGTACACAGCAAGAAATCTCTGATTCAACAAAAGAGTCAGACAAAAAAAACCCGACTCCGTCTTCCAGTGTTGTTAGGAATCCGACACTACCCAAAAACCTCCAACTCCTTACGACTCCACAACCCTAGTAGAAACCAGATAAGAATTATTGAGATAACGTGAACTTCACAAAAATCTGTTTGTAATCCAGTTTTGCTGACGTAACACAAAATGTTGATAAACACAGTTCTAAAAATCTGAGACTTCAGCAAAACTGCTAAGGGTGCTGTGCGCAACCCCACGGCCACTCCTCCGTGACCCTCTTTGGGATCACGACCCATCGGTTGGAAACCACTGTGTTAAAGTTCAGGAGTCGGATTTGGAAATTTTGGAAAAGGCGTAGTTGGAAAAAATTTGGAAGGTAGGAGTTGGAATTAGAGTCAGACATTTTGCCTCTGACTCTGCAACCCTGCCAGAAACTATGCGAGAACCTATCTGCAACTAAACAATGTATAGAACCTATCTGCAACTAAACATGGCCATCGCAAGAACTATATGCCATGTCAACCACAGCAAAAAATCCTAATTAATCCCCAAGGAATTATTATCGATTTTGATGGCACAAAAAATGAACACATTCATGCACCAGTGTAGAACATGATCAAAGTTAAGCCAACGGCATAACATTTGCTTCATGGAAAGAAAATTTAGGGTGCCACCCATGGATGCTCAACACTATAAAGGACCCCCACTAGGTTCAGACTTGAGTTGAATTGAGTGACCACCCTAAATCACTTTCATATTGGAACACGCCACACCCAAATGAATCTACAGAAATGGGGTTGCACTGTTACCACAGCTGATGTATCCTGTCCAATCTGCGGTTTCCCAGAAGCTACTATAATACTACACTTCTTTGATTGCTCACCCACATCAAACGATGACCTACTGTTAGCCAGTGAGAGAGCCAATAACTTCATTTAAGAAGTCTGCTGGCCACCAGTGATGAAATGATATGGAAAGAAGTGTAAGGGCAGTTAGGAAAGAAACCACTTAGTGCTGTTATACAGGATACCATTTCTTTTTTGCAAACTGATTATATAAACACAAAGTAACACTATCTTTGTGATTTTATTCAACAGCCACAACCTTGAAATTTTGAAGACGGAAAAAAAAAAGAAACACAATGACAGAAAACATGGCATGTTTACCTGAAATGAAGAACATCTTTTGTTTTGGGAACTTCAGAGCTTTTGCCATATGAAGATGCATTGTGTTCTGTGTTTTTGATCTCAGTGCTTTGTAACTCACAACTCACAGTGGGCAAATTTAAATCATGTTCCTTAAAAGGAATGCGCACATCCTCCATTACATTAAATGCAGTGCTGGCATGCACCAATGATACAAAATGAAACAGCTGTAAAACAATGACTAATACATTTTATCCACAACATAGCACAAAGCAAGACAGTTATCTTGCAAAAAAAAGTCACTGGTGTTTTGAAAAAATATTCATTTTTGGCAATGGTTCATTGAATGCAGTATTGTACTAACTTTAACCTCCTTAACTTAATGCTCCATTTTGTACTTCTTTTTCGTTTTCATTGTTCATCATCTTTCAAAACTTTCAAGCATTCTTTTTGCTTCTTTTGTTGTAAGCACTGTAAGCAGTTCTCTTTCATTCAGTGTTGTTCTTATTGCTTTGTTGTGTTTAACATTCTGTTTTTATTCATGACACTATGTTTGTTACTCGCAGACAGTGTATACTATGCTAACAGGTTAATCGGATTAATTAAAAATCATATCAAATATTGAAATTGCTGCGATTTGATAAGTTTAGCTCATAAATCCTGATTTTTAAAGTTTAAAAAAAAAGATAAGGCATAGAGTGCATTATATTTTTGATGAACAAGCAGAAAACAAGATTTAAAAATTTTGGAAATACTGGTTATCAGTCCATGAATGGCCGATATATCGGTATCAGTCCCAGAAAGCCATATCGGTCAATGTCTAGTACTTTTGCAAGCAAAAATAAAATTTTTAGTACTGCACACATATGAGCTTTACCATATAACATTCACATGCATGCAGTGGCACATCTAGCCTGGAAGAAAGGGGTCTCTGTCAGGGAAGGGCAGCTTTTGATATCACTTTTCAGCATAAAACCACACTTTCTCTTACGACTAGAAATCAACCGATGAATTTTGCGATGTTCCAAAATATCACATCGACAAAATTCTACTGATATGCAGTATATCAGCAATGTTTGCTAATAAAAGCCACAATGCTAGTTTTCTGCATGGAGTGTTCGGAAACCTAAGTTGCTGCTTCGTCTCTGATTAATCAACACAAATTCTCTGTACTCTTCCTTATGACGCGCAGCCCTCCGATTCAAGGGCGTAATTAGCTTAAATGACGCCTGGGGCAAGATGCAAGTTTGACATCCCCATGTTCAAACCTGAGCTCTTTCGGAAGCAAATATACTATATTGAGGAAAGTTCTTGTGATATTGTTGGGACTTTTCAGCAACCCCCGAAGTGATTCGGCGCCTAGAGAATTGTACCCCTCTTGCCCCCCTCGTTATATCCCTGCTCTGACTGCATCAAGTTGTGCACACAATATTCAGACCACTCCACAATCATCCCAATAAACCCATCTATGACGTAACATTCGCTCACTGGTTTTTGCGCGGTAAGCAGATGGCTGCCTGCGAACATAGAGTTGCCTACGTGCCGTGATGATTGACTATCTTAGTGACTTAGGTTTCCGCAGAATTCCATGCTTTACACTTCATCGCACTGAAGCATTGTCTTTGAACTGTGGTTTGAGTGTTGCAAAATATCATCATTGGTTATCGGCAATGAAAAATAATACCATCAATATCGGCCCAGAAAAGCCTTATTGATTGAGATCTACATAAAATCCAATCAAACTTGGCTACTAGCGCAACTAATTATTCAGAATAGATAGTGGTATTGATCTTATTGTCAAAACACAAAAAAATATTTCCAAGTGGAATTGCTTTGAGCCACAGCACATTCATTACATCACAATCGCTGTTTGTTCCTACGAACATGGTGCTGAAAAGGTACTTGGCTTGTCGAACATCAGCAAATGTCAGCTATACAGCAATGAGAGCTGTTTGTTCATACATACGTACACTTATAAAATTGACGCTCACAATCAGCTACACAAAGAGTAGTTGTTAATGCATTGACAAACTTGAGTAAAATACTGAAAAACTACAGTAAGTAGTACAGTTGTGTTCATATTGATTAACTCAATAATTCATTTTTTTCAACCTTTTTGAAATATTTTACCATTGACCTTCTTTTAGGCAAATATGCGTGTTTTGTTGTTTATAAAATTGAAGAACTGCATCTTGCATAACTTTAAAAAAATTAGCACTGTGATATCATAAAGATTTGTTAAGTACATTATACAGGGTGACCCAAAAAGATGCGTACCCATATTTTGTTCGATAAAAAACCCATTTTTTAACGAATGTCTTTTCTGTTGCAGGACGTGA
>JGI24158J21664_10000749_pt1 | contig 32425 bp, 25 predicted proteins | sample Ectturendosymbi3_FD_21664 | JGI IMG/M metagenome (IMG submission 21664)
CTTTCATACTTGATACATCACAAATGATCGTGAAATTTTACCGTCAAACTTTGTGGCCTCAGCCATTTACCAGCCACGTGATGCAACATGAGCTGAACCTGGAACTTGATAACAGTCGTGATAAGCCGGACAAAAAACAAGTTTTACTGTCTTTCAAAGGTGCACTATACTCAAAACACAATAAGTTAGGTTAAAGGCCTCTGTGAACGACTCAGCTTAATTTTGCCAGGCATCTTACCTCAGGTCAAAGTTTAAAAAATCTGTTCATTCTTTCGAAGTTCAGATATTGCAAAACATGTCTCAGGTGCTAGTCCAAGACTTTTTTGAAATTGCTTCGCATAAAGTCACAGTCGCACGTCGCAATTTGTGGGTGCACTCGCAGTCCAAATGTATTCAGATTCAAAGCATTCTTATAAGATGTGAAAGTCAAGAACTTCACAATGTGCCTGAACAACCCAGCAAAGATTTATGGGCGTGAAAAATTATAAAACGTCGCCAAATCATTTTTACAAAATGCTGAAGTCAAGAATGTTTGTTTGCGCGACACGTAAATCGTGAAAATGCGCCCACAACTTTTTTATCAATCTTGCAAGCTGAAAGCTTGCAAAATGCGTCTGAACTTCACAGCAAACAGCTTCGTTTGTGGACACATCAATCGTGAAAATTTGTCCAGAACTTCCTCTGTAAACCTTCGAGGCGGAGAACTTCCGAAATGCGTCTGAACATCATGTCAAACAGTTTCATTTTTGGACGCACCAATCGTGATAATGCGCCCCGAATTTTTTTCATAAACCTCGCAAAGCGAGAACTTCCAAAATGCGCCTGAATTTCACAACAAACAACTTCGTTTTTGGACGCATAAATCGTAAAAATGCACCCAGAACTTTTTTACAAAGCTTGCAAGGCGAAAACTTCCGAAATGCGTCTGAATTTCACGGCAAACAGCTTCGTTTTTGGACGCATAAATCGTGGAATTGCGCCCACAACTTTTTCTGCAAAACTTGCAGGCAGAGAACTTCCAGAATGCGTCTGAATTTCACGGTAAACAGCTTCATTTTTGGACGCATAGATCGGGAAAATGGGCCCATAACTTTTTTTATAAAGCTTGAAAGGCGAAAACTTCCAAAATGCGTCTGAACTTGACAGCAAACCGCTTCATTTTTGGACACAAAAATCGTGGAATTGCGCCCACAAATTTTTCTGCAAACCTTGCAGGCAGAGAACTTTCGAAATGCGTCTGAACTTCACGGCAAACAGCTTCGTTTTGGACACAAAAATCGAGAAATTGTGCCCAAAACTTGCAAGCGGAGAACTTCCAAAATGCGTCTGAGCTACACCTCAAACAGCTTAGATTTTGGACGCACAAATCGTGAAATTGCGCCCAGAACTTTTCTGTAAAACGTGCAGGCAGACAACTTCCAAAATGCGTCTGAATTTCACGGGAAATGCCTTCGTTTTTGGACGCAAAAATCGAGAAAATACGCCCAGAGCTTTTTTTTAACTTGCGAAGTGAAAACCTCCAAAATGCACCTGGACTTCACGGTAAGCAGCTTCGCTTTTGCACGCAAAAATCGTGGAAATGCGCCCAAAACATTTTTGTAAACTTTGGAGACGGATAACTCAAAAAATGCATTTGAACATCATGGCAAACAGCTTTGTTTTGAGACGCAAAAATTGGGAAAACGCGCCCAGAACTTCTTTTTAAACCTTGCAAGCGGAGAATTCCCAAAATACGTCTGAACTTTCTATATGCTGTGACCTAAAAACGGCTTCAATCGTGAAAATATGTCCCGTACATCTTTGAAAAAATATTAAAAACGTGTTTTGTGAAATTTTCTCCAGTGAAGGAAATTGCGTCCAAAAAATGCAAGTACCGATTTTCAAAATTTTTGTCGGCCGGCGTCCAAAAAAGGTGCCGAAAGTGCCGTTTTTTTTCCGGCTTAGAGGGAACACTGGAGTGGACCTGGTCGAGCGGGGAATCTCTCTTCTTGCTTGTCCGTTGCACTTGCGGACTTTTTTTTTCCATTGTGTTTTTTTTTCCATTGCGTGTCGCATTTTTTCCATTGCGTGTTCGCATCTCCCATAAGCAGCTGCAACGAAAAGAGCCACAGCATACCTCGGTATGTTTAGCGCTAATTTTCCTTCCTTCCCGATTGGTCGCACGCGGCCGAAAACCGATCGAGTGCATGTTGAAGCGAGACGAGAAGTTCGGCAAAAAATTGCGCAGTGGTCCTCAACCGGGGAGTGGTTCTTAACCGGGGCGCGTCAAGAAACTTCCTGGCAGGATCCGTTGCGCGCCGTACAACTTGGAAAGTGTGATCATACATTTGGTTTTACAGCTTACGTAAAGTCAGGGGGCCATGAGAAAAGGGCAATTACTTAAGGGAGGCGTGGTAAGAACCACTGAACTAGCCCCAGCTTCTGTCGTCGTTGTGCACTTCGCTTGCTTGCTACGAGTCTGGCGTTTTGAGTGCTCGCGCCCACGGCATGTGTTGTTCTACGAAAATAAAAGTTTTGTTAATTCATCTGCAGGTTCCGGCGCTGCCGCCGTCACTTCTCAGATATTGCAACATCATCATCATCCAATACTTCCTGCAGGTAACGCTGTGCAGTGCGACCTTAAAAAATTTTGATCGCCAACAGGATTTCAGAACCCACAGCAATTGTCTCATGCGGCTAGGTGGTGTTTTCATCCAAAGCTTGGAAATGTGGCGAGTGTGATTGCGCGCGCTTCTGAGCTCTCGCGCCCGTTTTCGAATTCTTTTTTTTATTTACAAAGAGTTTCAAATACGCTATGATCGAACATTTTCATAAACGTCTGATGCTTAATGTGGGTGCAGGTATTTGTGGACCGCTGAGGGGAGGACCGTGGGTTTTGCAAAGGTGGCGTGACAGGGTTGAGTGGAACAGTGTTGCCAACTCCGCGAAAAACAAATTTTTCCGAACTCTGTTTCAGACTATGTCCAACTCAGAAAAAATATACCAGACCTGTTCCGCTTACATAAATTCCCCAAACTAAAGAAAAGCAAACCTTCACAGTAGCACTGAAACTTGTGCGTTAACAACTCAAAGCATATTTCACATTTAAGGCAGGGACAGTCACTACGATTTTTTAACAGGGTGATTGGATGAGAATAGGAAATGACTGTTGCAAAGTAAACCGCTACGGAAGGCGATTACCACTAACAGACTAGACATTTTGTTATGTAGTCACTTTCTTTATTCATCCCCGCTTAAGCATTTGGCCGCACAACTGTATTTTCTGGCGCTGACCCAGCTGTCATAAGGTGGAGCAAAGTCAATCACAAATCAGAAAGCTAAACAGAAAAAAATGACAAAATGTTAAAGGAGACTTGGCGCCACGAGTTCACTCTGGCGATAGACCTGAGCTCAGCAAATCGAAACAAGCAGATCGGTAGGAAGAAACGAAATACTCTACAGCTGCGAATGACAATCATTTTAAAATATACATTATGCTACTTCAGTGCCTAGTCGAGTGAAGAGTGGTAGCTAACGTGCGTGTACATTTTTTATAAACAGAGGTGTTAAGACTTGGTGGATTTAAACCAGCTATGTCCAACCCAAATGGCTTACTGGGCCAAAAAGTATGTCACTATCTTAACCAGGGCCGTACATTGAATGACATATTATTGAGGGCCGCACGTTGAATGGCTTACTTTGATCTTAGCAAACTAAATTTAGCTTAAATTAATATACTGAAAGTGTGCGAACCTAACTGCAATGGTAACAGACGTGATAAAGTGGCACTGAGGACCACCTGCATCAAAAATGTCAAATTCAAGATTATCAAAACAAGGACAGGTTGTCAGTATGTAGGATACTTTTACTACAGCGAAAACCTAAACTGGGCCGCACAAAACCCTCGACTGGGCTGCATGCGGGCCACGGGCCACGGGTTGGACATAGCTGATTTAAATAAACTGGTAACTGTAAACTACACCAGAAATATGGCAAAATTTTGTTTATACCAAGAAAAAAATGAACATACTAAAAGGTTTCAAAAGATACCTAATTCTCGATTTTTGTTATGTGCAGTAAATACGCCAGTTGGCAATACTGGAGTGGAATGAGACGCGAACTTTTGTTGGGGTCAACAACGGCTGATCCACAATACACTGAGGCATTTTGTTCTACAGAATTGCGCTGACGTTTGCTGACATCAGCAAGAGTTCTACTTGCGGCGTCGGTAAAAACTTTTCTCTCGCGCCTGGAATCGGCAAAAATTTGGAATTCTTGCCCGAAACACCATATGTTTAAGTAATTCTTAATCGAATAAGTCGTTATCGGTTAAAATAAAAACGTTGAGAAAATTTGTCGCTTCTTCAGGTATACGTTTGGAGGCTAGCATCGCGTGCTCTCTTTGCGGTAACTTTTGTGTTTGGCAGTTTTTCGCCAGTCCGTTCAGCTCGGACTCGTTGTTTTTGTTTCTTTTTTTCAATTTTCGGCGTTGAGGAGTACAGCGATGGACTTGTTCGTGTTGGGGAAACTCCCACCTTTCAACGACATGCCTTGTTATGAAGCACAATTCGCAGCATAAGAGACTTTGTTTCTTCGCTTTACTGTTTTATGGGGGCTTCAAAACCCCATTCAAGTTGTCCAGGTGTTCACCCTTTCCTAGTCAGTAGCCCAAGCTCGAAACAGGTTGCGGCACATACCTTATACAGTTGAGGCAGCCTTTTCTGTGTGCAGCTATCCGTATATTCGTCTCGCGCTGGCAAGTCAGATTCAGACTGCCTCTGGCTGCTCAGTGCTTTTCCTCCGAAAAAAGTGTATGATAGCAGTTGCATGAAATCGGTAAATTCAGTTTACGTTAGAAATTCTTTGCAACTGGAAATGTTACGCTTTGCTGTTGATGCGACATGTACCCATTCATTCATTTAAAGATTTAAAGCTGTGTTCGTAATTGCTTTTTCGCTGTTCTGGTGGACTGATTCGAAAGCAGTACAGTGGCTATCTATCTGTAGTGCGTTTCTCGCATCCGACAACGTTGCCCTGAACGTGACAAATATCATCCATGAAACAGCAGTGCGGTTTGTGTTTTGCCATCTCGATTTTTCAGCACCAGTTTTGTCTGAGGATCTTTTATACAAGTGTTGCAAAACAGCTATGGTTATTAAAACATACAGCGTGATTTCTGTGGCCATTCAGAGATAAATGTTGGGATGTGTGGCAAGTTTTTGCTAAACCCTCTCCACTGAAGGAAAACCCATCGGAATGTTACTAAAAGCTTCATAGCCGTTCAGAAGTTCGTCGTAACAAAGTTGCATTGCAAAGGAGCGACAAGATACTCCTTTTGGACCTTGGCGCTGGAGGCAAATATTGGCAAATATAATATACCCACGCTAGAAGCTTTGTCTCCATCAGACTTGCGGGAATGATAGCAACAGATTCTTCCGCTTCGTTTGCCAAATACATTGTCGCCGCAAGTAAACACGTTCCAGTGCAAACAATAAACTTTTTCGGGGGCAGCCTTTTGAATAGAGCAGTGAATGCGGTGCGATTAAAGAAAACTTCTAATCATTTTCCGCTGGATTTTTCTTATTGCTGAGACATTTCGGTCATTTTTCCGAAATAGCTTAAAATCTTCTGTCACTTTTTTGTTTTTGATAATTTTTTACGACTGGAAGAAGCATTATGACCGACTTGACATAATTTTTTTCGGTCATTTAAAAAAAATTCGGTCAATGACTTGTTGCAACGTAGCTACACAACTGCGTGTGTCTGAAAGATAACATGTGTTTAAATAAAGGCATGCAACGCCCGTCAGGCATCATTGACTCCAGACTTCAGGCGGCAAAAGCCTTGCGTGCTCCATGCTTAACTAGTTTTGCACTCGCTTCTAGCTGGAAGCCACACCTCCATGTGTCGATATTTAGCTTCAAAAATGGTTTCCATTCAAATGGTCTTTTAACATTCAAGAAACCGTTAAAGCTGACTCATTTTGTTTATGCACTGTAAGCGTCGTTTGGTTGTTGTTTTTCAGTTTTGTGTCGAGATGCCCGGTGCCAGCATCAATTTGAGGATCAAACTTCCTGTCACATTGGGATCGGTGCCACTGCAGGGTCTGACCCCCTACAACATGCCCCCTTCATTGACAGCTACTGCTCCTGTGCCTTCGGCTCCTGAGGCCCCGCCCGACCAACCTCAAGCTTACTCGGGTTTGTAGCTTTTAAGTTCCGTTTAATGGGATTTACTATCAAAATATCTAAAATCCCTTATTCGCTGGACCCGCATTTCTTTTATGGTGTTAACTGTTGACTTGCTAAAATCTACTTTCCTTTGCTTGTTTACTAGTTTCGTCAAGATAAGTTTTTCTTAGGAAGTTTTTTTTTTTTCCAGCCCCGCCCCCTTCATACCAGTCTGCAGTCGGCGAGAGCTACAACATCGCCGATGACGACGACAACGAGCACTTGATGGGAGAAACCTCGTTCGCTCCACGTTACGCTTATTACGATTGGAGCCAGTCAGCTTTCACTTACAACCAATGATGCACCATAGACCGACCGGCCGTGCGCCATTGTATGCCATGTAGTATCCACCGCAGTGTTTGCTTCAACTTTTAAGGTGACTATATCCGACTGCAACGTTTCTGAACAGCGCTAATTGTATTTTTTTGGTGAATTCCGAAATGTCTTCGTTTTTGTTCCGAAATACTGGAATGAAAGCTTCGGTTTGTATAAACAAAGCAGTTTTTCCCTTAAAAGAAAGTTCTGGATGGTTGCGAAACAGTTCCGGGAGAAGTGATGAAAAAGTTCGTCGTTGACTTTGTGTTGAGGTTTATTGCTCGATGTGTCCCTGGCACCGGAGGTCGCTAAAGAGGATTAATACGGGAGCGACTTTACTTTATAACCAGTTGGGCTTCAATCCCAACATTTCAAGAATTTCAGCTATTTTAAATAATGGAAAACAAACAATGCAGTGTGAAACCTTGACCACTTTCATTGATTCATATTGCTTTTGAATGAGAATGGGGTACCAGCGGTTTTTCCCTTGTACGCTTCTGCAGTGCACAGTTTACTGAGCTGATCTAAGCGATCGCTCTTCTGTTTTGCCGATCGCTCTTCTATTTTGCCGTGTATTTCCACTGAGCCGTTTTCCGCAACTGTAAGACGTGGACGGGATTACCGCCAGATTTTTTCTGTAATAATTTTACCAAGAGTGTTTTTTTAATGCTAAAATGTGTTTTAGAATCTGGGGGGGCGGGCCCGTCGTTTCGTCGCACACGCGCACAACTTTCGCCTTCGCAAGCGGGACCTCGTTCTGATGCGAACCCGCCCCGGCAACTACCTCTGCGGGCGACGCACCATTTCATGCGACGCACCATTTCATGCGACGCACCATTTCATGCGACGCACCATTTCATGCGCAGGGTTCGACGCAAACGGCGTGAATAATGTTTTCAGAGCGTTGCATATTTCTTTTACTGAACTCGAAGCAAATCGCTCCGAAGCGCCTGTCGGTAAATTGCTGTTGTGTTTTTGTTTCTTTTTTTTTCACCTCACAAGTACCAAAAACCCAACGAACCATACGACGCAAAAATATTTGTATTTTTGGCTTCTTGTTTCTCGGCCAGGGATTAAAATGAAGCGATGGCGTCCTTGGTTTGTTCACGTTTTCCGTGTAAGTTCTAATCGATTTAACCCGTTGTTCTTGACTTCGTTGTCTTCTCTAACGACTATCTTTTTACTAATTCAAGTGCCCGTTTTTTGCTACGTATTGCAAACTTTGTGTAATATTACATTTCTTTGGAATGGATTTCCAGCAGGGAGGCTTTATGACGGTTATTTTATGCGAACATATAAGTGTGATGTACAGCTTGCTACTTTGCTAACGTGCCTCGCGCATAACAACGCAATGTTTTCAGTCACTTGTGTTTTTTCTTTAGCCGCGATTAGTGTTCGACGATTTTACTGCACCTATATAACCTTCAAATGAATTATTTCGTTGTTTTTTTTGCGTGAATAAGCCGCGGTTTTTAGAACATTGTTTGTGGTGACCTACGGGCGTCGCATATCAGGTGGCGGGCAAACTACGGTCCACAAAGGGTTTTCATGCCGCTCGTCAAGATCAGGTCATATGCTCGCGCTTTTTGGAAGGAGGAAGACAGAATTTATATCAGACTTGGTGTCTTTGGCATCAAGTTAAATTAACGTTTGCTAACTGTTAAACGCCTGTACTGTAGTGTCTTTTTACTTTCGTTTTGAAATCATGCAGTATTTCTTTCGGTACCCGAGTTGCGAATTTACTTGCAGACCGGCCTTGAAATTTACCAAAAATGACATGAAATTTACCAAAAATGACTTTTGCAAATTTATCTCATTTACTTCCATTGCGCAGCGTACTGCGAATGCAAAGAAGATTCAGCTCCATGCCTTGCAGGCCACTTAAAAGTTTCCCACAAAGCAAAAATTTTCGGTCGAATGGCGTGTTTTTAAGAAGCACTTGAACTAAGTAACAGCTATGCTCTTCTGACTGACGTTGGCGTTGGAACTGACGTTTGGCGTATCTTTGCAGAAGGACGCGGCGAAGAACATTTTTAGTACAGTAGTAAACATTCTTAGTGTGCTATTCGGCCTTGCATCAAAAAGTTTGCCTACCCCTGAATTCTTACACCGGTTGTGGGTATTGTTGTTGGTGTTTATCATTTGCGAGGCGTTTACCTAATCTGTCAATGTATTACTTTTGGAATAAAGGGTATTGAATCACAGTAAAATTAATAATGGTGTGTGAAAAGTGCTGAAGCAAATAATGATATATACAGTAATTGAATACAAACTTCATAGAGAAATTTTCACGGAAATGCAATTGAAAGATGAAGTAACAGCATTTGCGATTTCGTGTAATATTAAAATGTTAACTATGCACGTTCCCGAAAAAGAAGAGATGCTGGATACGAAGAAAGTCAACTTGTTTTGTTTGCAAAAGAACTTCAAGTGTTTCTTGATTTACTTGTTTGGATAAAAAAACACGGTCCATATAACCCTATATAGAAGAACCCAAGGTTAGAACAATGCTTGAACACAACGCATCACAGGTTAGATGATAGTTCGTACATGTAATTAATACTGCATTCGGTCATTGTCCTACAGAACCGCTATGCATCATGGGAGAAAGATTGAGATTTGTAAAACGCATCGGGCCCTTGAACTGAGCGGATAAAAAAGTTGGTTGAAGGTATGTATCGTTCAAGAAAGGCAAACAAACATTGTTTCGCATCAAGCCATTAGATGTCATGACGAAACAAGTACAGTAACTGGATGTGAGCGAACATTTCGGTTCTGTGTTCCAACTGTGAATATGCATACTGCGGTTCTAGGTCTAGGACAAATGCCTATGAATAATTGACAACTTCCCTTTAGAACAACTGCCAACTTACACGATTGCTGTTGGCAATTGTCCGGCTGGCTGTTTTCCATGTCGGCAATTGTCTTGATACCGCGTACTGTGTGTAGTTACGTGCAATGTGAAGAGCACATTGCTGAATTTTCACAAAGAATTATTACAAAAGATTTTTTTTCATGTATCGTATAGTTGTCTTCAAATGCATTTCTTGCCGCAAGGCTTGGATCATACGGAGTTGTTACCAGACCAGTGCATGGTGCAATACTGAGCGTCTCATAACGCCGCATGTCTTCACCATACTAGTGGAAAAGTAGCCTGACTTGAAGTTGTGTATTTTTACTCAGATTCCTGTATGCCGCTCCAAACTATCTCCTACATAGCACCCTATAGTATCATTTGTAGTGTAATGAAAGTGAGTACTTCTTCAAATACTGGCGTTTGAAGTGCTAATGAAAATGACTAGTGTTTTGGGCGCGTTGTCACACTTCTTTTTTTAGCACGACATCCCTGGATTCAACGGCATTAAGTTCTGCATGCCCAAGGTAAAGTGATTGCACTAGCCGTGACGGCGTTGTCTCGATTACTGTACTTCTGGTTCAACGGATCCAGCACCAAACCCCAGAGTTCGTTTGCAAATCATTTGGGTGGCTGGCAATATTTACTGCAGCGAATGTCATGTTTGACCTGCAATCAGTTGTCGTGCTCCAACAGAGACACGGAAGTCTTTTCTTTGATTGAGAGATACTGACGGCTGCATTGGCTATTCCTTCAATTGGACTGCTCACGGCTATTGATAAACCTATAAATGTAGGTAAAAACGAATTTTAGATTGATGCCTAGCTGCCTGAACAACCACTTCCTTCCTCAATGTGATAGTGATTTAAGCTGCTGAACGTCGAAGAAACAACATGTTAACGAGATGTGGTACCCTCGCGAACAATGATACCCTCCTTGAAATGAAAGACGTTCAATTTCTTGAATAAGCAGTCGTGGTTTATGCGAATTTTTGTTAGCAGACTACAAGAAGTTATTCGTCTTCAGCGTGAAACTAGTTTAAGAAATTCAGATACGGAGAGGAGCAGTTAATTAAATGAATGCCTAGTTCTGAGGTGATACCAGCTGAACTGTTGAAAAACATTTTCTCGCTGCTTTCCTGGCACTGAAGCAAGAAGTTTTATTTCTATTCGCCAGGCTTGTCCATAGGAATGTCATTCCTATGGGAATCCCATGGGATGGGACAGCACACATCTGTATTTCTCATGAGACAGTAGCCATGTCATAGCAACTTCATTACGTCAGAGCTAACCTTAGTTTTTATACTTTTTACCTTTCAAAGTTTTTTTACTCCCTTTTTTCTTTATATACCTGTATCTATTATTTATTTTGTGGTGGGACACTAGACTGAATCAAAAATTAACTTTTTTTCAAAGTTTAATGTCTTACCCTGTCAAAGGGTTCCATTTACCATGAAAACACCTTGTGTGAAACATTTAGTAGATACTAAACCTAAACTTTCATAAATTTAATAATTTTAATTGAATTGTATTCCATATTAATATTATAATGGGAATCCCGTGGGACGGGATAGGACAGGCATAAAATTGTTATGTGATGGGACAGACAAATATGCCCCGTGGACAGTCCTGCTATTCGCTCTGTAATAAAGAAACAAGTAATAAAGAATCAAATCAAAATCAAGACAAACAAGTAATAAAGAATCACGACTTGCAAGCATTTCGGCAACGCACTTCCTAATTTGTGGAAGCAGAGCAAGCACAACGGTATTAAAAATTACCGGTTATACAGTATAATGGCAAACGGCTTGCAGCGGACTAAAGTATACGTTTTCCTGAGAAGTGAGAAACTCTCTTTTGCCAAATATATGCTGTTTCGTGGATTTGACGACGCGTGTTGTAACAGAAGTAGCCTTTTAAAGGGAACGGTTGGTTAACATATCAACTGGAACAGCATGCCTTGCGGGTTGCTAACAACTGAACGATAGAGGCAATTTTGTTTGTAGATCAAAACAAATTTTTCAAGGTATTACCAACCAAGTCACATATGCCGGATTTAGCCGTGAAAAAATAAAATGTGGTAGAAGAGATAAATAATTTCCAGGCATATTTTTGAGTTACAAACGTGTTTTCATTTAGCTTTAATTGTAGGCCTACGTTTTGTAAATTTGAGAAAACAAATTTGATTCCCAGTTGTCGACAAACATTGCTGACTTGTTAACAAATGGGTATTCTCAGAAGTTTTGACATTCTTCTTAGTGATCATGAAGAAGTCTACCATCCTGGTGGCTGCATTGCTGGATCGGTTGATATAGTCTTGGATGCTCCATTGGAAATACAAGGTAGAACCTGGTGAAGTTTTAATTCTTTGCTGAATCTTTTAACAAGCATTTCCAACATAGCCGATAACGTGCTCAGCGACGTTCGAGAAGAACATAAATTTAAGGCAACTGACTTCTTGCACTAAACTCAGAAATAAACGCTGTCTCTGGCTCTAGAGTTGTACTACAGTTTCTACTATGATGGCAGCAATGATTCGAGGCTTATCGACGACGATGTATAGATTCTCAAGTGGTGTGAATGAACCGATCACACATAGAAAAAAACTCTGCGTAAGTATGGAAAGCAGAAGAGATAATTCACTTGTGCTGTTGCTTGGGGTGGGTGGGTATTTGTTCGGCTTTATGTTAAGTATCTGTTCTCCGTCAGACCGGACATTTATTCGTCTTCCTTTTTCAAATCTTGCCACATGTTATTTATAGGATGCGCAATATCTGTTGGTTTTTGCATTGCGAAACAAACCTTTCTTAGTACGCAATGTTGCTTAGAAAAGTGAAATGTTATTTCAACGATTCAAAGTCATAGACAATAAAGTAAAAAACAACCAACATGGAAAACGAAGAGATTATGTAGCAGTACTGACAAAAATACAGCAGCATGATGTGAGGACGATTGAAAAAATGTTGGGACTCACGGTGGATGCAGATTATTGTATTAATTTTGAAAGCGTGAGGGGGGAAAAAGCAGATTAGATTGGTTAGTGCAGATTTCATGGATAAAATTTTTATACAGCTTAGGTCTATGTACAACCTTATATATTTGTTTATGCCATTGTTTTCTGTTTTGGTAACATTTACTGATGCCTGCATTACCCCATCACTTTCTTCTTACCAAGTTCGTCACAAAAAAAAACTTATTTCAATGACAAAGTTCGAGAAGTGAGGACCCAATGTCCTCTTAACCCCCGATGACTGTTTCTCGTACTGCACAGTGTATTACCTGACAAAGAGGGAGAGAATTGGCTGTCTTAGCCTCCATAAAAGAAAGTTCTGGATCCGCCTCTGCTACTCCCCTTGTTAAAAATGGTTATACTTTCAACTTTTCAATAACGTGAGGTCGTGAAAATTGAAAATCTAACAAATTCAACATAAAAAATACCGCTCACAATTATAACAGGTTAAAAGAATCTTTCGTAATGGGTAAAATTGCACAAGGGTTACGTCATTGCATTTCGACTGCAATCAACTAAATAAATAGTGTCGTGACCCTAGACGCAGCAACTGGGTGTGGAGATTTGCTGCTTAACCAGAGCGTTTAATAACTGAACTTTGTTGGACAAAATACGAGATTTCTTGGAATAAAATTTCACAACAGTTTTTGATGTGTTGAAACATTTTCATAGCAAATAAATAGCGTTACTCAGGTCACTTACTAACTTATAGGCCAAAATGTGTTAACTGTCAGATACATTAAAGTAACTTCACTCCACAGGTGAAAAAAGCAAGGAATCAATCGCAGATTTTTAATAGGAAATCGATTTCACGTAACAGTACGCATCGTCAGTCTCAACATCTCATTCAAATAGCTGTCACGCACATATCAGAAAATGCGAGCAACAGAAACAGAATGGCTGCAAGCAAGGGAATCAAGAAGGCCGTCAAAAATCTGCTCCTGCCGACAAGCAGAAGCGCCGTGAAAGCCGCAAGGAGGACTTCAGTATCTACATCTCAGGGGCGTATCCAGGGGGCTGATTGGGGCGATAGCCCACCCTAAAACCTACGAAAGTAACTTTATTCACCACAATTTTGTACAATTCGGAAAGCAACATTCGCGATATAAAGCCATTTTGTGTAGTCTGTTGTTTTGTCACAACAGTTTCGTGAAGTATACTCCATCTTTGTATGTATTGTGTAACGTCTTCACTCCCACACGCAAAACGCTAGACTTTAAACATGCACCGCAGAAAAGAGAAAAACATAAATACACGAAAGAAGACGAGGATACATACATTGCGGTAGTATAGAATATACGCTTGATGGCGCTAATGCATTTACTGTACTTTGCTGAAATACAAGCTTTTAAGACATGCATTTCTTACAGTAGCGAAGCTGTTATGAGACTTGACTACCAACTATTACAGAAATCGCCGCCCCTAAACTTACTGGTTGGATCCGCCCCTGCTACATCTACAAGGTGCTCCCGCTCAAGCAGGTGTAACCGGATACCGGAATTTTGAGCAAGGCCATGACCATCATGAACTCGTTCGTGAACGACATTTTCGAAAGGATCGCCGCCGAGGCGTCACGTCTTGCACACTACAATAAGCGAGCGACGATCAGCACCATGGAGATCCAGACTGCCGTGCGTCTCCTACTGCCCGGCGAGTTGGCCAAACACGCCGTGTCTGAGGGCACCAAAGCTGTCACCAAGTAGCCTACACCAGCTTCAAGTGGACGCCTTACCACTTGGAAAACGCCCTACCACTTGGAGACGCACGGCAGATTCTATTTGAATAAGATGTAAAGACTGACGATGCGTAGTGTGATGTGAAATCGATTTCCTATTAAAAATTTGCGATAGATTCCTTGCTTGTTTCACCTGTGGAGTGAAGTTACTTGAATACATATATGTACAAGTTTGAATCATTGCAAAAAGATGAAACCAGAGCCACTTGGCTGATTCCTCGAAAGCCTACAGAAAACCTAGAGCTTTTATTTGTTGTCAGATACATATGTAATCAATCTGGTAAAAAGTAAAAGTTTTGAGCCGACAGTCGACATTTTTTCAACACGTGTTATTCTAAAATAAGGAGTTCCACTTTTTTTGTTTTTATTATATGTTTAAAACAAATGTTTCTGTGCACAACAAAGTTTAGAGGGTACAAAAATTTTGGGGGAACTGCCCCCGAATGCCCCCCGTGGCTACAGACCCGTGCTTAGGTCTCGAATCTCAAAGATATAATCACCAAATTTTCGTCTGCTCCATAAAGTGTTTTAGTCAAAGAAAAGAAAAATTTTTGGCTTTGCAAAACTCACCTTGTCACAGACACGCCCTTGGTTTACTGATTGCCGGCGCTTCGTCGCCATTTGCTTTGTCCCTCGATTGGTCCTCAAGTGGCAGCTCCCCCATATTTCCAATTCATAGCCTAGATCAGGGTAGAGAACCTATGTATTATCCCCAGGCACATATATTGTGGAATGACGCTGGCGAGCCACAGAAATAATTAATTTGCTCGTGAATTTTTATCCTTGTTTTCCTAAGGAAAGAAAGGAGAAATTTATGAGGAGCAAGAGATACTTCTCATGGCTTACTTTTTAAGTACCTGCTTAACCACGGCGTTTCGTTTTGACGCGATGTTGTGTTCTATCTTGGGTAAGAAAAATTTTGATGCGCGCCGCAGGTTCTTCATCTCTGGCGTAGATTAAAGTGAAAACTTTTTCCACGAATTTTTTGGTATGGAAAGATCGTAATAATCCATATTTTAAACGGAATTACTGGATGTAACACATGCCTGAATATGCCACCTCTTAATTGCAGTTTTCAGCAAAATTAGTTTCACTAAAACTTGCCTTCATTCTAAATTCAGCGTTTCCTATAACTAGTGGCCTAAGTGAGCACTCTATTTGGACTGTGGATCAGGCAGCTACAGTTGAAATAATAGTTACAATATGTTTACAATTGAGTTTTGTTTTGAAAAAAATAGTAGTTAGCCAAAAATTGGTAGAAACAATGTTGTCAGCCATGGTATAATGCCACCAACTTCGTATTTAATTTTGTTACAAAAACAAACGGCATAAAACAGGACAACGAGGTAGATAACGTCCACCAGATAACAGGCCCATTCTTGTTGTCTCAAAACCACCGGGGCCATAGAAGAAAAAGGTTTGGAAAACACTACACTCTAAACTGACCGAGAATTTCTTCATTTTGAGGAAAAACATAACTTTACATTAGCTTCCTTACAGAAAGTGTTGGTTTTACTTTTAAGATCAGCGGTTGCGGTTAGACAGCATGATTTTCATCACTTATCTTCAATTTCTATTTCATGCGTTTCGTGTAAATCAGAAAAAGGCATGTATTTCATATGTCGATCATAATAATTTTTCAAATGCAGCTGTTGACAAACCTGCAGGGAAAACATTTTCAACATTGAACGTGAATACAGGTTTTAGAATAAACTTGTACAGTCCGAAAAAATATCAAATGGAAATAAAAAGATAATCATTTTTACTTCAGTTTTTTTGAAATATTCGCTGGCGGTCATAATTCAACAAACTTTCTTTTCTTCATTTTTCGTAATTGCCACTTGCTTTCTGATCTTTGTTCCTCCGTTTTTTTTACATTTTATTTGTCATAGATTGTCGTCCTCGAATAATGAAAAGTTACAGTAAATTCATTGTTACTTTTATCTTTTTTATGGAAAATGCAAAATGTTCGAAACTACAACAATGTAACTTATGCGAAATTGCGCATGGTTCTGATGTTGCTCTTTGTTTTCGTCGCAGCTGTCACTATGACGTTTGCTGGAATAGCAAGCGTTGAATGGACCTCCACTGAAAGCAGAAGAGGAAAGAATCACGCTGTGACTCACAGCAATCAAGAAATCTACTTCAACCACACCGATGTGCTATACGAAAGAGGTAGCTATAACCCCATGACTTGCACAAGTTAGTTTTACGTGAGCACAATACCTGGCATCATGTCGCGAGTTCTTTTTCTAAGATGAGTGAAATGACAATTGTTGCAGGTTCTGCGGTAAACGATGGTCCCCTTTACTTGCCTTTTGGACATTCTATTTTTCCTTTTTATTATCAACTGCCCAATTCCGTGCCTTCGTCTTTTGAAGGTAAGAAATGCTAAGCTTTCGGAGGGAAGTACTTTTTTCAGAATAAGACGATCTTTCGCGTGGATACAAAACCACTGACACCGTGGTCAGAACGTGTAATGAACACCTGTAGCTTAAAGTAGTTTCGATGTGGTTGTTTCGTTAATTTTAGTTTATGAAGCGACGGGAACAATGTGAACAGCATGAAGCGACGTGAACAACTTTATGTGAACATGAAGCGACGTGAACAATTGTTGGGTGCAGGCAGGGCAGATAGGACTGTAGGTGTCCTCGGCTATTTCCGATATATATAAAGCTCCTAACATAGGAAACTCATTCACAAAACTTTATCGCAATTGCCTACATTATCCTCAAACCCGTAGTTAGAATCCCAGATGTAGGCCTAGCCTACTGGTCTCTGCACCACCTTACCTTTTTTGATTGTAGTTTCCTCGGCCTGAATGCAAGGCCACGGCAATTCTTGAACAAAATATTGATTAGGAGTAGAAAATCATACGTGGCCAATGTTGCTGAAAAAATCATCCCAGCAATGTCGCATTAGGGAATACTAAAGTCCAGCAAGCCAACAGCCACCATTACTTCGCTGCAGGCATTGAGATATTCTGTCGCGCTGTGATGAATATATTTCGCGGAATATCATTACGTCACTAAAATGCCAGCAAAACAACAAAGCCTGAAAAATTCTCAGATTTTACAACCTCGCATAATTAATGGCTAAATCACGACAAAGGTTTTAGGTCAGAAATGTTGTTTAAGTGAAAACTGGTGATAAAACTTTCCACTGCAGTAATGACTGGCATTTTGACGGGGAGTATTGTTGTGGGTTTGTACTCACTGATCAGTTGATTTACCGGATCCAGAAATACATAAATATTCATGAGGTGAATGTGGGTAGACAGTTTTACGATTTCTCGCCTGTACCTGCACTTTCAAAAGTTGTTTTAATACAAAGAAAACAAACTGAGAAGACAGAAGGTGCGTCTTTTTTCTGCTGGATAACTTTAAAGCAAACTTTTTACGAAATTGTGAAGATAAGCTTTAGATTTCGTTAAAAAGCACAGCTACATTGCTGATCTTGTCAAAGTGTGAGGTTCAACCTTGGTTTTGCGGCACAGCAATCGCTCAAAAGGTTCACAGCTGAAATTGAACAATACGAAAAATTTAATAGCGTTTTGAATGTTCGAAGGAAATTTTCAACGCAGTTACCCGGGCGAAGTCCAGCGGCTATTTTAACTGTCCAAGAACGTTTTTCCATCCGATCGTCGCACAGTCTCGGGTGTGATTGGTGTTTCTTCCCGCCTGTCAAGAGCACAGCCACCCATATACTTGAACTTTCAAGCCTTTTATGTTCTGTTTCCAGCCGAACATGGTCATGTTCGATATTCTTTAAGAGCCACCATTGAAAGACTGTATTCATCCAATCATACTGCGAAGAAAATGTTCACTGTGGTAGATATGGCCGGCTTGGACCAAGTTCCGACCAAAAAGGTAAAGATTTATACAAAAACAATTCAAAGTTTTATGTTTGCTGCAAGCTTTCGAGGAACCAGACGACTAGGCTCTACTCTCATCACTTTCAGCAACTGCTCGCAGGTGATATGCTGAAAGACGAAAGCAAGGGCAGAAAGCAGGGAAACCAAGACTAAAATGAATAAATCAAATCAAAAAATTGCGGAAAGTACAGTAAAACTGGAAAATGCGCCCTTCTCACATAATTACTTTCACAAAAAACGAAAATAATTGCTTTCACTAAAGCTTTGTTAGTTAACATGTTGCCAAGCGGCAAGAAATTGTGTTGAAGTATTTTCAATGATTCTGGAAAAAGTTTTGGTAGTCCCCAAAACGTGAAGATCTTTGTTTCACAAAATTTATATATTTTAGTTTTTGTGTGTGTTGAATAGTAAAAATGTCTTTCATCTCAAATTTTCTAGTTGTTTAAATGTTTTTTTTGCCAATTACTGTTTCATCCAGTTGTGCATACCACTAATCTATAAGTAACTGAAGATGAGAAAGGTTTTCTCGGCTCTGAAATAAAAATCGAATGCTTGAAACAAGACCATGCAACATGAAAACGATTTCTTCATTGTCTCTTCATGCTTTACGTGGCATACCAAATTCTAGGTTGCAAACCCTCACAAACGACTCCGTATACATTCTTTGTTGCTTAGGCTTGTAAACCAAGATTAAATTGCTTTTAATGTTTTAGGAACCAATGTCCTTCAGTGAAAAAAGATATAATAGATTCTGCATTTATTATTTCTTTATGGTTTGTAGGCAAAGTTAATAAACAAGGCATGCGTAGTGTGGTCGCGTATAGCAAATAACGAGTTATATACGTACTGATCTAGTTAATTTTCCTTCAAAAGAATCAGCTCAAAATTTTCAGAACTTTTATTATTATTTTTATTTTTTGAGTGCATAGTGCCTTTGCCAAACAAGCAGGCATCTGAGAAAAGGTAGCAAAAAGGCCAGCAACTTCAGTATTTGCAAATTTCCTTGCTGTGTGTAAAGAATGGATTAAATCACTTCTGATCGACTTAATTACCAAAGAAACTTTCTTAACTTCATTCCGGTGTTGTTTTCGCTTCTCTACATTTCTTTGCTCGCAACCTTCCATTGACAAAAATTTTGCAATCATGCTTGCTTTAATTAAAAAGCAACAATTGCTGTAAAGTGAATAGGTATTCTAATAACTTTCGTCGATTCTCCGAATGCACAGATCAATTTTCTCAGATTCTTTCAATGCCCATGATAGAAGTTAACTATGGCCATCGACGATAACACAGAGCACATCAGGTTCTCTTAAATACAATGATGAAATCTGTGACTAGATATATCTTATTAAGATTGCTTGCGTGTGTTGCCCAGTCTAGCACTGCGCTGGTTCTTAACCGGAGGGCACGCCTCCCCAGGGGAGAGTCAATGAATTTCCACAGGACACGAGTCCTTGCGCAAGTTTTTGAACGTCTTTTACAACTTATTTAATGTTAGGGATCTTGAAACAAAGAACAATTACTTATGGGAGGCGTGGTAGGGAAAAGGTTGAAAACACTGGCTAGCAGCTTTGACATAGTAATTGTGGCATACAAGTTTTGTCTTGCAACTAATCGAATGGAGGAGAACCAAACTAAAGCTTGCATGTTAAGCAATGACATCTCAGTTTCTCTGATTATCATCAGTTTCCAATTACTACATACGCACGCCGGTGCGCTTGAACCAGCATGCCATTGAAAACCCGTTGACAGCAACATGAGAGTAAGGACTTATGACTCGGTTGATGTAAACAATTTGACAAACACTCAAGAGTTGTCTCTTGAATGTTTTTAAAGCAGAAATGCGCCAACGCATCTACCAGTTCTCCAAAGAACCCTTGCTTTCCTTGTTGCAACGGTGGTGATGTGCAAGCTCAAGTCGAGCTGGACAGAGCAGGATACTTGCCAGGAGAAACCATGCTGACCAGTGGCAGCGTCGAAAACGACAGGTGGCACACGTGTCGTTTCTTGTTATTTCTTTCTTTTTTAGCAATCTTTTGAATTGTCCAATTCGTTCCTTCCAATTCGTGTTCACATTAAAGTACAAATTTAGTGCGCAAGTTGGTAAAATTTATTGGTTTTGAGTTTGGAACTGTCAATATTTCAATTTGTTACTTGCTTACAGTTCGCAGGACGTTCTGGGAACCCAAATAACACTTGTCCAAAGAGTCACATTCAACACTGCGAAAAAGTGTCTTTCAGTGGTGAATGAAATTGCCAAGACGAAAGGAGCTGGTGTCAGAAAGTGCAGTTACATGGAGTGGAATCGTGAAAGATTTCAGGTACCACTCTGAAAAATACCAAAATGTTTTCGATGGCAGTAAACTTCCTCACCTAGGCTGAGTTTTGGTATTTTTGCATGAATGTCTATGCTTTCAAGAAGCATGTGTTCCGCCACACAGAGTCAAAAAGGATTTACACAAAGATAGACACCAAAAGAAAAAACACAAAGGCAAACATACGCTGCCAATACTTACCAAGCGCTTGTTTGAAAACTTTCGACAGAAAAAAACTAAATCGAAAAAAGCAAGACACTATTCAACCAGACGTTCATAATTGAGAAGCCGTAAGTTTTTCCTCTAGATATCTTCAATAGTTATAGGTTTTTACATACAGTATGAAAAGAAAATCATGGTATTCAACAAAATATCTGATCATAACCAGCTTGCAGTTTGCAGAAGCATCAGTAGTGAATGTAGCGTTTTGAAATCTGAGACTTCGCAGACTTTAAATCGTGACACTGGGAATGAAACGCGTAAGATATATGGATTTCATATACAATACAAAGCTTGGTAGTTATGGTTCGATGAAAGTAGTGAGTCACGTCAACTAGCATTTGAGAAAGTCTCGCCAGGAACGCTGCCAAGATTTCAGGTGGCAAGTAGCGTTTAAAAACACTGGAATTGAGTGACGTTTTGAAGATTTGGGAAAAACTAATGATTTTTGTTAATCATCGTATGAGTCAGTTCTTCCATTGTATGAGTCGGTTCTTCCAGTCCACTGCTTGGCCGCACAAAATCGCCGGGCAGGTGTTGAGCAACCATTCGATTGTTTCGTCGTTCAGAACCGTCAGGCCGTGCAGTCCACGGGGAGGTCGATGAATTGGGTATTGGGGGACAACGTAGTCGACGGTTTGTTCTTCTGCGCCACACTCACAGGCCGTAAAAGGGGCCACACCCCATTTGTGGAGCGAAAACGTCCGACAACAGTTCGGATGCGGTTAAGCCACGCCCTCTGTTTTTGGCGAGACCATTCCAGGAGACTGGGTGCCAATGTCAGGGATGATAGTACTAAGTCTTGTAGTGTTCTCCAACAGCTCCGCATTCCATCGGTGATCTGCCCAGAGCGTTGCAGTTCTGTTGTTGTCAGATGAACTGATGAGTTGTCGTGCGGCAGGTACAAATGGGTGTCTGGATTTGAGATAACATGCATTCCCACCCTGTGGACAGGTGAGCACTGAGTAGAGAAGATGTCTAAACTCCTTGCCATGGTGTGGTAAAGACAGTGTGGCTCCTTTGCAACGAAGCTCAGCTGCTGGATGTCCGCGACGATAGGAAGATTCTCCGCTGGTAGGACACAGGCGTCCAGTCACAATTCGTAAGGCGTTGTTGATGACAGGATCAATTAGGCAGGTGTGAGCACTACGGCAGCAGGTAAGAGCTCAGTACTCTTCTGTTGAATGGACCAGGGCTAAGGTGACTGTTGTTAACGTTGCAGACTCAGCACCCCAGTCGCATCCCCAAGGAACGTGATTCCCGAAAGCTGGGTTTGGATTTGTTTTGCTTTGTCTATAGTTGACGGCGGTGCCCTGCTAGAGATTGAATAGTTTATGTTTTTATAATTTTGAAGATCCGAATCAATTGTAACTATGAGAAAACTTACATGAAAACGTGCTTGAAAGTAATTTGTGAATATAAATATCGGCGTCGCAAGTGGGAGCAGAAGTGACCTTGGGGCTTTAAAAAATGATATGTTTTTATAAAATTTTTGTAGAAAATGTTTTACTTTCGAGTTGGTAAAATGGAATTGCACAACAGTTGGCGCCCTTGGATAAAGGCCTTAAGCCATTCCCTTGAAAAATCCGCTGTTGATCCCCCTGGAAAAAATCCTTCCGACGCCCATGAATATGAGTAATTTATAAACGCGATGAACTTGTCAAGTGTTCTATTTCAATTGCTCTTAGAAATTGCTGGATGTTGCTTCGTTGCTACCAGAAAGGTCATCAAACGTTGCGTGTCCGCACTCAGCAAGTTCGTGAGCCAGATAATTTGGCAATGAAAAAAACAGTTTTGAACATTACAGTTGCATTCTCTGACGCTTTTATTACAGATACCAGATTTACCTCCATCTCTTCCGAGTACTCGATGTATAATTGCCATTGAATACCACATTGAAGTAAGTTTCTATGCATACAGGAAACTACTTAGTATGGTAAATTTGAAGGTGTCTTTGAACCAACTGAAAGTTTAAGAAGTGCTGCTTGATACGCTTGTCAGTGAATTTACTCAAAACACGAAGACGAAGTAATCTATGTCTAAAGAACCGTCAAAATAGTTGTCAGCGCTAATTGTGCTGATCACTCACAAGTTTATTTGAAACAGTGGATTTAAAACTCAGATTTTTCGGAGCGCACTTGATAACAAATTCAATTCAAAACTCAGCGGTTATACTTGATGAGACTGAGAGTTGCAATATAAACGTCTCGTTTTCTACGTCATTCATACGTTTAGATCACTGAAACATACTGCATTTTACTCATTTTCCAAGGGCAAACGCCACTTTGTTTGAAAAAAGTTTCATTTACAACCTATACGTCAAAATGTCGGACAAGATTAATTGTTTGGTGTCAGACATGCTTTTTCTTATTAAGTTTATTTCTTTGTTTTCTGATCACTCAGGAGCTCATTCAATTTTGTCCAGATGCGGTTTTTAGTTTTTCAATATTCATGTGACAAATTACAATATTAAATTTCGTTCTGGCTGATTTAGAGCTTATCAGCATCTATTCCATTAAAGCTTGATTGGTCTGTTTTGTGAAGTACCTCAAAGAACTAAATTTGTATATAATTCGTGTAGCGGAAAGGCGCTACTTGTCACACAAATAAGTATCTTAGCTGGGAAACATTTACAGATTTTGTTTCTACAATAAAAACGCCAGTAATATTGTCACTTTCAGTTCAGGGTCGAATTGCCCGATGAACGCAACAGCCTGAGGATCAACATCCCAATTACGCTTGGTTCTGTTCCCTTCAAAGGAACCACCATCAGCTGCAACCGTGCTAATGCAAGGACGAACAATCAACCTCTTAAAGGTCAGCTACAATATGTATTTGTCACAATGCAGGAAAGACTCTTTTTGGACTTGTTATCTTTGCGTAAATATTGTATCTTTACCCTCTCTGGCTTCCTCAATGATCGGTGAGTTTTTTACTGGCCATAAAACAAATAAATAAATTCAAGTAAATAACTCCACAAAGGTGATGGGTTCTTATGCATCAACAAACTTCTTTAAATAGAAAATCGATTTCACCCAACACTACTGTACGCATCCTCACTCCTACAATCTTATTCAAATACAATCTTCATTTACAATCTTACAATCTTATTTAAATAGAATCTTCATCCTCAGTCCTACAATCTTATTCAAATAGAATCTAGAAAAGTTCCCAATTTACGTAGATATCACAAATTAGCGGATGGTTTTAACTGTTTTCAAAGCCTAGCAAAGGCACTGTTCAGCAACTTGACTTGCGGATGAGTTGTGACAAAAATCAACACATATGACGTGAACACATGTGTAAATACTGAAAGGCATGCAGTGAAACCTTTTATGTTTGCGCGAGCAAGCAATAATAGAGTGATCATGGCATGTGAACTGTTGCTTGCTGCCACAGTGCGAAGCTTTGAACACTTGCCGCTCGCGCTTTTCCGATCGCAACACTACCAACTTGTAGCCAGGACATGCAGCACCATGTGTGCAAATTTCAAAACGTTTTTTTCTCAAATATGAATGTTGCCGTTACGCGCCAAGTTTCTCAAATAAGCGGCAAATTGTTTGTGGAAAAATCATCATTTCTCTGTTTCAGTCAACATTGCACTGGTGCAAAAAAGCGGTTCCATCTATGAATTGATGCATGCTCTGTTAAACGGCGTTCACTGTAGGTTTACCAGAAATTTGATCAGTTTCTTTGCAAAAACAGGCAGTCCCAGAGGATTTTCAGCCGATTTCATTTGCAGTTGCGGTCGACATAAGGCCCGTAGCCACGAGGGGCATTCGGGGGCACTGCAAAGCCAAAGTTTTTTGTTCCCCTCCAAATTTTGTTGTGCCCAGAAAAATTTGTTTTAATCTTATAATAAAAACAAAAATATTTCCCCCCTAAAAATGTATTTTTCCCCCAAACCTTAAAACCTGGCTACAGGTCTGGCCGACATGTTGGAAAACATGGGATTATAGTCTATTTTGTTTCTCTTCATGCATGCAAAAGCTTTTACTTTCTCTACCTTCGTAAAGTTAGAGATTTCGGTTAAAAAATTAACTATAAAGAAAGAATCCGAAAGTGAATGAGGCACAGTTACAATTTTCACATTGGCACGTAAAAGCATTCTTGATAAACTTTTATCAATTGCGTTGACCAGCATTTCATAAAACTTTTTTGCCTGCCTGCCATGAACTTTTGGGAAGATGCTGAAATTTGGCTCTGCTGTTAAAGCATACTGAATCAATGGGTATGGAATGGTTCAAATGAAAAAGAAAGACACACATACAATCCACTACTTTACAGTTTTTAACTTTTGAAACATAAGCCCCATTGATATGTTTTTGATTTCTTTTTCCTTTGGTGACAATATAAGAAGTAAGGTACCTGAACTACGTGTCATTTAGTTACTGCAACACACGACAAAATATGTTATGCAGTTTTGTGCCTACTTCACAGCATCTCATATTTCACAAGCAGCTTTTTTGTTGTGCCGCAAGCAACAACAAAACATCACTATGTAGGACATAAAAACGTATCCCAAACTACTTGACAGATCTTAACTAAACCCGGGAATAATTATGTTTGCCATTAGTAGCAAACCATCCCTGTGAAAATTGGGCCATTTATCCATTCGTCTGAAAGACACTACATATTTCAACTGTTCGTTAAACACCCTTACCATTTCTATTATAAAACAGTCTTTATGCAAAGATGCTGAACACTGTCTTGGTTTACTCTAAGTATCATTTGAATATGTAGCCAATGTAAACGAAATTAACAGTTGACCTGGTAATTGCAGTGAACATAGAACTACGCGCATTTTCAGTTTCTAAATCAATCGCATTAGTCTTATCCCAGCAGACTGCTGAATATCATAAAAAATTAACAATGCGCAAAGCAAATTTTGGTTATAACAAGTGTAACTGATTGAGGAGATTAGACTGAGACGCATGACTTTTGGATCTTAGCAGTAATTCGCGATACGTATGGCGAATCTTTTTGCATATAGCATTTAAGTGTGCACTGATTCTTGATTGTTTTTGTCAAGATCATAGACTTTTATTTGACAGCGGCATTTAGGGTACAGCGAACTGTGACCAAAGGCTGATTCAAAGGTGTGCTGATGTTGAGCAATTTAAACCCAAGTCAAAAGTGGTTTTCTTGCTTGGAGCATTAAAATGTCTGTTTTTTAGTTGAATAATAACGTCAAATGGCAGTGTGTCGCAGACTGGTTCAAGCTAGTTTGTAAAATGTGAACACAAACTCAAGCATTGAAGTCCTGCTCGGGCAAATACAGTGGCCCAACTTGGCAACTTTTTTCAACTCCATAACTCACCAGCCAATTGAGCTAGAGGGCTGTTCAAACCATCTACGGATTCGGCAAGTCTTCGAGTTTTGATTGAAAAAGCTTTTTCAGTTATGGGCGTGGGGTTTCGTGTGGGTGACGTCATAATGGGGGCATGTTTTCGCTCCTTTTTGGCTGAGGTTACCTGGCCCTGGACGCCAACTACGAGCCGTTTTTTGTTTCAAGCTTTTTTTGGAAACTAAGACATGCTCCGAGTCTTTAGAGCTCTTGATTGGTTTTCTAGCATATCTGGATCCAAAATTATGGCTCAAAAAACAAAAATTGGTAAACATTTAACTCCCACTAAAGGTAACCTTGGGTATTTTTGAACCCATGGCCATAACTCGACAGCAGATTGAGCTCTAGAGATCTGTTCAAACCCTCTCAAGATGAGAAAAGTTTTGTGGTTTGCAATAAAAAAAATATTTTAGTTTTGGATGTTGGGTTTTTATTGATGTTTACATGATGGGGTATGTTGATGCATATTTTGTTTACTTTTGGATGAAGCCATCATCCCATGCGAACCGATCATGCAAGCCGATTTCATGGTTCACGTTTTAGTGGATTCTAGGCTATAATGCAAATCTTTAGAAGGTTTGATGGACTTTCTAGCGTTTCGGGTTCCAAAATTATGGCCAAAATACCTCAAATTCCATAGGGAATTCCTGAAAAATTTGGATTTTTTGGCATAACTTTGGAACCAGACACGATAGAAATTCGATCAAGGGCTCTAAAGACTCGTATTACAGCCTAGAATCCGGTGAAATTTTGCCCCACGAAATAGGCTCGTTGGATCGGTCGATGACGTCATCAAAATAACCGAAAAACGTACCCCAATCATGGCGTCATCCAAAACCCCAAACCCAAAACTTGATATTTTTTTCAGTCTAAACTTAAGGTTTCACAAGCCTTTAGACGTATAATTGTAAAGCCACAGCAGTGACCCACACCAATCGAATCGATGGCAATTTATTGGGCAAGGAAACTAGTTTCGTGTGTGTTACACGTCTTCAGTCCTGCGTAAAAGTCGACATATGAAACAAAAAGCAAAAATTACGCACTGTTTCTAAGATCAAAACTCAAGATTACAAAAATTGAGCACAATTACAACCTCTCCACTAAACACAGCTACATCACTGTTCAACGAACCAGATCGTAACGGCCATTCGGCACTACTGATTGACAAAAAATACTCTCCGCGTTTAGCGTGGTTTCTGTCTCAGATGATCACGTGGTTAACAACAGACCGTAACGTGCAGCGGAAAAAGTCTAGCATACCAACTCAAGTTAGTTCGGGCGGTAATGTGAAAAGGAGTAATTCGGTAAAAAAAGTTTACACTACAGTTGCGGTACAATAAACTATTCAGTTTTTCCATGCTAAAAATTTCAAGCAATAATTCGTAAGTCATTCCCTTGTCTCTCAAAGTTTTTTAAATTGATGTCAACTTCAGCGGAAAGCACCAGCGGCTGGGAATAGCCTCTCCTTATCGGAAACAACAATTACAGGCTCTAGCTTTGCAGCCGGCTGTTTGAGGAATCTCCTGCCTGGTTCTGCTCCCATCTTCTTGCAATGATTCAAGCTTGTGCTTATCATTCAACAATAATTGTAAAGCCACAGCAGTGACCCACACCAAGCGAATCGACCGCAATTTATTGCGTAAGGAAACTAGTTTCGTGTGTGTTACACATCTTCAGTCCTTATTCAAATAGAAGTCTTTAGCGGGTTTGAATAGCTCTCTAGCTCAATCTGCTGCCGAGTTATGGCTGGCCAAAGTTTGCCTTGAGAGGGCAAATTATACCTTGCGTGATACTTTTTGATTTTTGTCAAAAATTGGGTTATTGAGCCATAATTTTGGCTGCAGATATGCTAGGAAGTCAATCAAGGGCTCTAAAGACGCGGATCATAACCTAGTTTCCAAAAAAACTTGAGCCAAAAAAATGGTTTGTTGGGATGTTGTCCAGGGCCAGGTAAATTTGACCAAAAAGACTAAAACATGCCCCCATTATGACGTCACCCACAGAAAACCCCAATTCCAACACGAAAAAAAAATTTAATCTAAGCTAGTAGACTTGCCGAATCAGTCGATGGTTTGAACAACTCTCTTACCTCAATCGGCTGGCGACTTATGGAGCTGCAAAAAGTTGCAAAGTTGGGCCACTGTGGTGGCCCGCACGGGACATAAAGAGTGGACAAAGTTACTGAAACTGGAAGATAACAAATGTTACTTGCAACGATTGAAGACACGTGAAAATTTAAATTCTTTCTAATAAAGGTTGTTTTATCTACTTTTGTAGATGCGTCTCTCTCTCACAAGCCCTTTGATCAGAGTGGCAAGGAATTTGATGCTGAAAAAACGCCTCTAATCGGAGACACAACCAGGTTGAAGAAAACATCCCGGCCGTTTAAAGGAACGGATGGAAGGGTGCAATGACTAAATCCAATATGCATTTAAACTCTTGGATAAAATGTTGCAAAAACTGTAATGTGAAGCAATTAAAAACAGTCTGCAGCACTGTACTGCATTGAAATGGAAAAAGATGCTTGTACATATTTGTTCATTTTTTAATGATAATGTCTATAATAAAGACAATTATTCAGCATTTTCAAACTTCCAAAAAACAGGGCCAGGGAATGCATGATTTCGAAAATTAATGCGTTGGTAGTTTTCAAAACATTGTTAAATGGAACATTTAGATGCTGAGGAAGTGAGCATTTGCTGAAATGATGGTTCGGGTTTTGTAGAAATGCAGGCATGTATTAAACAACACTTACTTCAACATCTCTACTACAAACCGTTCAGTTTACGCTAAAATATGTTGAAAAGTGAATCGCTAAGTGGAATATTAAACAATCCGCGGTGACAAAACAATTTTACAAATAATCTGGGTTTTCTTTTAATTGGCCTGCTTGCCGAAACTCATAGCAAAATGCAAAACTAAAATAGTAACTTAGCTAGCCATTCTATTTTCTATATACTTAAACGATTTTGTTGACAATGGAAAAATTACAAAAAATGTCGAGAAAAGAGAGACACAAGCAGCTATGGTTAACATTGATTTTCTTGCTTTACATTGAAAGAAAATTATCTAACAATCAGCTTTTGTTAGAATAAAAGTTCAATTTTTACCTCTAGAATGCAAAAACGGTCCCGTGGGCTGATACTGTATGCAACGTGTATTTCTCTGATGATGCTAGCTTGTTGAGTTAACAGCTGGATGCTTTCTTTTCTACTTATATTTTCGACGTCTGCAGCTTCAATTGCAAGAAAATGGAAGTCTTGATTCTCTTTTCCAAATCTTCAAAACCCCCGGATTTTTTGAAAACATCGATCGATTTAATGTCACTGAGCAATCCACATGGGTAGTCAGCTTTATTGCTGCGAGGTGTTTACAATTTTTCCGTTTGACCAAAATAGTCACGCACAAACTCACCAAGATTTCAAAATTGTCTTATGGCTCTGAGATTTGGACCTCTTTTTAGAAAAAATATGAAATCGCCAGAGCTTGCTTTGGACCCTGGTGACATGCATCGGTGAAATAAAGCTCCACCCTACTAGGGCTGTTGCCCCCGGGACCCTCTCCAGAGGAAAAGCTGGTGTGAAAATGGAAGAAACTGAACATATCGTCACTCACTTCGGTAGCAATGCCGATTACGTTGCGATGGTTTTTAAGACAAAACACATATTTTGATAATAAACTCGCAATTCCTTTGCTGCTAACTGTTTTTGAGAATCCAACACAATATCCTGTGTGACTGACTAATTGAAAAATCTGCAGCAAGCTTGCTTGAAAACCCGGAAATCCTATTTCTGTCTTTTTTCTGATAAGACTCCGAAAAGAACATGACACAGCGAAAAAAACGCTGTCTATCGAAAAGAATCCTTTCCCAGCAAAAATCAGACACTAAGATTTTACAGAGAATATATTTGACCCACAAGGTAAGCATCATCAGCTCTTATTAGAACATAACTGAAAAATACATAGAATATACATTTAATTTACACATAAACGGGCGATGCTTGAAGTCCTTCAGTAGTGTTAATTAAATGTTACACGACAGTGAAGGTAAAGAAGAAGTGGGTGGGTAGAAACGTTTATTAAACTCTTTTAATTACTTAAAGCTAGCCATATAAAAGCTAAGGTAACGCAATGGAAATAATGTACCAGTTAATGAAACTACAAAGGTTGAGCTGATTTTTTAAAGTGATTTTTGTTGCCACGGCTTTATTGAAACAATGTAATCGGAAACTACCCCGGCATTACAAGAAACAAGCATCGAACTAAGTTGTTAAGAGAAAAAAACTCTAGAAAAACTTGAAATGAGAACAACTACATGAGGGATCACATCAGGAAAAAATCACGTTACTGGACGCGAAATCTCCACAGCCATAATGCGTTGTAACATTACGATACAAGCGAAAAACGCAAAAAAAATAAAAAATGCATTGATGTTCAAAGGAGGAAGCAATCACATGACTTACATTCCATTCCTATGCAAGCCGTGTCAAATCCACATATAACACGTTTCACTTTATACACAAATTTAATGAAGTTAAGTAAACAAGTACAGCATTTCAAAGACAAACCAGCAAAAAACTTTTTATAGCAAATTTTTTCGAAGATAACAGCTTCTTGTGAGATGAACCTTCATGTCCAGTGCACAAAAAATTTTGCAATGAAACAAACGCATGAATTTTGCTTTGATTTGCCCAATCTATTAAAAATATTTACTGTATTTAATCCATTTCTGGAAAATACCTAGGAAGGATATACACAGTGCTAATTTTTTGCAGATCCCACAAAGGATGTGCATTAAATGATACCGATATTGTGATAATTACCAACCGGATGATTTGCATTTCCTGCAGACACAGCCGTGGCTTACGGGAAATTGTGAAATAAAAACAAGCCATGCATGTTCGAAAAGGTGACTATGGACTACAGGCCAGATACACAATTGGTTTTCTACAACCAACTGTAGAAATATTGCCATGACACAAAGCAGGCTTTAGCCGCCATGCAAAAAGATTTTAATTGGTGTAGCCATAGATGCTACGTGGTAGATGATTAAAATGTGGAGAAGTTCGCATAAAGTTTGCAAGGCGTTCAGACCAAAGTTTGCCATGAGCATTATTATAAGCCCAGAGGCGTAACGAGGGGGGTAAGGGGGCGCAATTCCTCGGGCGCCGAACCACTGGGTGAGGCGCTGAAAAGTCCTAGCAATGTTACATGTACCATAGGCGTAGCCAGGGGGGTCCAAAGGGACCATGGCCACCCCCAAATTTTCAGAAAATACAGTCATTTTGTGCTTTGAGAGGCATTTTTCCAAGCAAAATAGTGTTATTCGCCTAAAATCAAACATTTTTCCCCCCCAAAAAAAATTTTGGCTCCCAAATTTTTGGGCTGGCTACGCCACTGACATGTACTTTCTTCAACAGCAGATTTCCTTCCGAAAGACCTCAAGTTTGATTATTGGGTAACCAAACTTGTTTCTTGCCCCGGGCGCCATCTAACCTCGTTACGCCCCTGCGTAAGCCTTTAAACTGTTGATGGGGAGCGAAGGTTTTAGTTTCGCTCTCAAAGGGTTTTAGTCGAAATGGTGAAAACACCTGGAACACCATCGTGGAACAATGATAGGCTGCGCTGTAACGTTGCTGATTGAATGTGTTAAATGCTGCTCTTAGCCACAGGTAGCGACTACCGAATTTTAAAAATTGTGTTACTTACTTTGTCAGATGAATCGGATCCAGTTAAACTGTCAAAAAAGCTGGATTTTTTTGCAAACATTTCTCGAGAGAAGCGCTAGAAGTGGGAAACAGTTTAGGCAAGGATGTAAAGCAGCTATGTCCAACCGAAATGCCTTACTGGGCCAAAAATTATGTCACTATCTTTATCAGGGCCGTACAATGAATGACTTGCTTATATTTTTGCAAACCAAAGTTTAGTTTAAAGCTACTGAAAGGATTTCAATCAATACTAATTGCGACGTTAAGGCTGTATGGTACTTTTAATCACTCCCAAAACTTTGATGCCATAGGCAAGTTTAGTGTTAATGGAACAACAAGGATATAGTTAGAAATCAAGTTAATGCAGAGGAACACATGAGTAAAAGCCAGAAAACTAGAAATCAATTTGGCACCAAGGTGCCAGTGGACACGTGGAAATCTACCAGTATGTATTACATGAGCAGGCACTAAAAACCATTGGATCGAAAATGTCGAATTTTATTGAGGTTATCAAAATAAAGACAAGTTATCATTGTATTGTACATGCACAATAATAAAAAGCTTACTGTGCTGCAGAAAACGTTCGACTAGGCCACATGCATCCCGCGAGCCGCGCATTGGACATAGCTGATGTAGAGACTTGAAATTCTAGTCAAATGCTATTTGCAGCGATTGATTCTAAATGGCTGCACAGCTTGCTTGCATATAAGCAAGTAAAGAGTGAGGACAACTAAGAATGCCTATAACGGAAAAGTTTTAGTTGTTAGGCTAAACAATGCCGTATTTAGCTACATTCGAAGTTCCTACGTGAGTTCGATCATGAATGTAACAAGGACGGTA
>JGI24158J21664_10000750_pt1 | contig 32422 bp, 18 predicted proteins | sample Ectturendosymbi3_FD_21664 | JGI IMG/M metagenome (IMG submission 21664)
TAAGAAACTCAAGTCAAGTCAGTTGGCTAAGCAAGAATGTTTTTTGCAAGCATGATGTGGACTGGTTCATATGATGTTAGAAATAAAATACGCTATTGTTGTGCTCCTGGTCAGTGTTGATATTTGACAAATGGACCAAATATGTTCTACTTATAAGCCTGTGCAAACAAGGCATTTAGCAACATATATCCAATGGAGGCATTGGCCTTGTGTTAAAAGTGGATAAACTAGCTAACTGAATGCAGTAGTAAGCATTTGGAGCGAGAATTATTGATGTTAACTAGCAATACTTTTTGTGCAACCAAATATATGACAAGACAAACCTATTCTTTTTCTCTTTGGCAACAGACTGCCAGTATATCCTATAGAACTGTAGAGTAGCCAAATGTTTGTACTTTACTCAGTATTAGCTAAAGCTTAAAATAAGCCTTACTTTTAGTTAGCTGATTGTACAATTTTGATTATAATGTGATTATTTGCTGTTGTTGAAGCATATTGTTATTATTATTATTGAAATAAACTTGGCTTATCTCTGCATGTTCTAGGCCGGGAATTGGCAATCTCAATGCTCACAGAGCCCATTTAAATCTTTTCCTTTAAAAATTGAACACTAGAAACCATAAACATATTTAACGTCTGAAATTAAGGCACATAATATTTTCTACTCAAATTGAATCTGTTTTGACCTTTGTAGTCTCATCAGTGAGCACAAAGTTTAAAGCTTCCTGGTGGTCACTCCCGGAAAGTTGTGGCTGAGCTATCTAAAATTTGTTATGTTAACACTATTCAACAAACATCATGCGCAGATATTGCAGGATCACAAAAATCTTGTGATTTAGAATAGTATTTTAAAAAACTAATGAAGTAAGATAAAGTTTTATTCAATATAACTTCAGAACGTTTTTCAAAGTCAGTAGGAGCCATACTGTAGTAGAGGAATGAAAAAGCCACATAAGCTCTAAAACCTCTGGTTGTTAGCCTTCGCACGAGACATAGTGATCAAGGCGAGTAAAATGCAAGCATTGTGATCATGGGCATTAGAACGATTTTTTCCAGGGGGAGCCACTAGGGAATTTTTTTAAAACTTTTTTTACGGGGTCCAAAAGTGGCGAAATTTGTTCTTTCCCACTCAAAACTAAGAAAACAAGTTTTTTTGCTAAAATTTTCAAAATCCAGGATGGGCCAAAGCTCTTCCTTCCGGCATGATTGTGATGAAACATGCCAGTTGTATATATGTGACTTAATTTTGGATTTTTATGTGTTGTGTGAATGTGTATGTGCTGTTTTTTTGTATTTGTCTCATGATTGAAATTAATGTGGAGATTCTCATTTTATAAGTCAGGATTCAAATTGTTTATACTGTACATTAGGCCTGCACAACTCAAAGTGCCAAATTGATCAACATAAATTTTCCCCAGGCCACAAAGTCTATTTTTTTATACAGTTATCTGGAATGACAATTAATTATAACCGAAGCCAAGCTTTTGCAACATTTGTTGCAGTAGAGAAAGCTCTCATGGGCAGGCCTGCTGTACATGTTGAGAAAGCTCTCATGTGCAGGCCTGCTGTACATGTTTATACAAATGCCCTGAGTGCTTTTTGCACTCTCTGTGTTGATCCTGTATTTTTTTTGTATTGCAGTCGCTTTGGATTGTTATTGCAACTTGAACAGTATCATTTGTTTTTTCTTAGGAGTTTCTCTATTATATCCACTTTCTTAAAGACTCCAGTAAAAGTGCTGTAGGAACTTAGTGCACTGTAGCATTGTGGTTTCATGCATAGGTGTAGTGTGACCTACAAGACCTCTTCCACATCACTGAAGGCATTTTTGAGAATGTATCTTGTGCACAGAGTATGTTTTATGTAGCCCAACACAAGATCCTATGTTAGTTGAAGTTTATCTATAACGTCTGAAATTTTAAGAAATGGTTTGCTAACTGTTGTTCACCTTTTGACTGGTCAGTCTCATTTGTATTTGGCACCTTTGCACTACAAGCTTATTGTTTGTATAAATTTCTATGTTTATGCTACTATCTCAGTGATATGAATAGTTTATTATCCAGGGTTGTGTGATTTGTCTCATGTTCTCTCAGTTCATTCTATAAAAGTATACCTGTTCGAATCTTTAAACAGCCTGTGTAGAACGACACACAGTGACGTAGCACATTTTAGCAATAGCATCATTGTGTAAGTGGACACATACTGTCATAAAATTGTATGGGCAACATTACGACATTTTTCAAGTTAGTGATGTTACAAAGAAAGAATGTATATACACAGACCCTGCATCTTGTTGATTCCCAAAATATTTAACAATGCATTATGCCCACGTATTGTTAAGCAACAACAGTAAATCTTGCAATCAGACCTTCTGCAGTGTTTGATCAATTCCATGAAGCTTGTGGTTTTTGTGTGCATTTTTCTGACACAAAATAATTGGTTAGCATGCAAAGTTATTTTCAGTGCCTGCTGCTTTAAAGACCAGTTTGCAGTTTGGACCTGTACAGGACACATCATATACTATTACATTCAACAGACTAGGTTAAATTCTCAATGGATTCCACAAAGATTAGCATTCTTTTGTTGCTTGGTTTTAGGAAGCCGAATTATAGGCAATGGCTTATCAGAAAATAACTTTAAAGTCTGTTCAACTCATATATTGTACTCTAATTATGCTTTCATCACATTTTTGTGCTCTTGTGGCCATGTTATCTTGTGTTTTTGAGTGTAGCCGATTCATGTGCACACTTGTTCCCAAATGTATTTCAGGAACAGTGTATCTGCATCTTATTGGTATTGCTTTGCTATTCTAGATGGTTGATTCAAATCCTTATACAAAATATAGCATGAGTTATGTGAAGAACTACGACTAAAGCTTTTCCTAGGTTCTAGCAAGACGAAGTAGGATTGCATTAAGTCAAAACATTTACATATGACTTGTATTGATATGTGTCAGTTTTCTGAGTTAGTGTTTCACATCAGATGTTAGAAAGCAAAGCTTGTAGAGTAAATGTTGTTACAATGAAAATCTTTATTTTGTTCATGATAGATGTGGAAACATAAAATGCCTGTTACTTTGGAAGTTCGGAAACGAACAAGTTAAATGCTTCTAGAAGTGCAAGCATTGCAGACCAGTTGCTTGATGGAATATGGTGTTAAGTTCCTACTAAGTGTGTCAAGGAATGTGGTGTTACTCTAGTGCTAACAATGTCACACAATAAAGTTGGTGAAAGCCAGGTGGTGCAGGAGAGTAAAGGCCCCCCTGAATATTTATTTGGTTGGAGTTTCTGCAGACCAAGATGTCTTCAAAAGCTATTTAATAATGCAAAAGCTTTTCTTACGCTAATGGCATTGGCAAATATCACTCAAGGCATTGTTGAGAATGGTATCTTAAAGGTAAGTAACTAGGATTGTTTTAATGCTTATGCTGTCTTTTAGGTGGTTTGCTATTTTTGCCAAAACTGCTTGTTTGTTCCATTTTTTCCTGATATTCATATAAGAAATTTCTGTTATACTCACTCTACACTCCATTAACACTCCTTCTGGAGTGATCTATTGGTGCTCTTCATTTGTTGCACACCATTGGGCTGCATTCATAGTGAAAGCTACATTGGTGGCAACAGCACTGCACATAAAGCTTTCTGTTCCACTTACCCAATATCACCAAGCATGAGGCTGGGTAGATTAAGTTTTATTTTCAAGCATTTGGCATGACCTGACCAGGATCAAACCCAGCCTTCATGTGCTTAGCTCACTTATGTTTGTGCAGTTCCACGTAAAAGTTAAATAAGACATGAAGTGTAACATGTGATTTGAGTTCAGTGATTATATAAGTAACCAGTGTGCAGGATGATGCTTCTTGTTCTGGTAAATTAGTTCAGACAAGGATTTGAGTGCATGAAATATCTCACTTAAGGTTGACCTTGCTTTTGAGAGGAAGCAAAATATTTTATGTGACAGCAGAAAACTTCTTTGAAATTGTATTTGACAGAAATCATTATAGAGCAGTGGTTCTTAACCTTTTTTTTATATATCTTGCCCTTTTCTTGAACAAGATTACCAGATTTACCCCCAATACACTCAATGATGCTCATTTATTGAAAATACAAAAGTAACAAACTCTTACAGCTTAGAATGATTTCTAAAATTTACATTTACTGCAATATATGGCTCAGTAAATTTACCCCTACGAAGATGAAATTTACCCCAGGTTAAGAACTACTGTTATAGTGCACCATGTAACTGCTACTTCATGTATAAAGAAATAATGCTGTTAAAAACTCTTGTCTAGTTTTCATTGTCGAAAAGAACAAAATTTCCTATCAAGGTTTTTTTGCAATGTTTCACAAAACCTGTGATTTTCGTTGTTTTCCAAAAATACTGTTGTTAACTGAAAATCAACATTTGATCACAAATATCTGATTGATTTTGTGTTTCTTGCAATATGGTTATCGTTTCATTTTAGGTTGGCATCACATCTATTGAAAGAAGATTTAATCTTTTGAGTTCAGAATCAGGATTGATTGTCAGTGGGTATGACATTGCTGGGTGTATCAGCTTACTTCCTATAAGTTACTTGGGTAAGTTGGATAAGGCAGCGTGCATATGAAGGTTTAAAATTTTCATTATTCCACAGATGATATTGTGCTCAAAATGAAAGTTTATTTTTCTTTCACATTTTTTAGGTGGAAGAGGTCACAAGCCTCGCTGGATTGGTTGGGGTTTGGTTTCTGCAAGTGTAGGATCTTTTGTTCTAGCACTTCCTCATTTTTTAAGTGGACCATATGAATACAAAATAAACTCTAACAATGGAGCTTCAGAGCCAAATTCTATTGCTGTAAGTATCTTTTTTTATTTGATTAAATCATCTTAACGCCATTGCTTACATGTTTTATGCTTGTATTTCTAATGTGTTTCATGGAAAGGCATTTATAAATATCCATCAGCTTGCCTTGAAATATTATGTCAGCATTACTGTTCCAAAAGCAAAGTTAATCACATTGTTACAGTGCACTTGTAAAAACTGAATCATCTTTCGTTGCATGTAGATTGCTTTTAGTTCCAGTTACAATACATCTTATCCTTCTTAGGATGATGATCAGTTTCATGTCTGGTGAAATTAAGAGTCTGTTTTTGTTGGTAGATGTTTTCAATAGTCTAAAAATGATAGTTTTTTTTAGCCTTTATGTATTTTGCAAGTTGTACTGGTCATGATCACCTAAACCATAAACTATACTTTGGTTATATGCAGGATTTTTACAATGTTATACCTTCAGTCCTGAAGGCAGTATAGCAATAGAGATCTTATGAAATGTTGTAATTTTGAACAAAATTTAATTGTGAATTGAAATTGGTTTGCTTACGCTTCCACAACCGTAGAAATTATACAGTGGACTAACCTTGAGTTACACAAATGGGTAGCGTCGCCCTGGTGCGTTGTTTCGAGATTGGAAGGTCATTGCAAGCTTACATGTACCTCCTTACCAAAATCTCAGGATATTAAAAAATCTGCTCAAAGCCAATCGATATACGTGTGAATGAGTCGACAAGAGGTTATGCAGCAACGAAACAATAGTTGACAGTAACTTTACCCGCAAATGCACTAAACTTTACGACCAGTACGCTTAAGGACAGGTATTTTCGGGCAGTTGTTTGACTTTATGCATAGGATTAGTGCGTTTGATGCAGGTTGGGTACCACTGGACTAATCGATTTTCAATAATTGTAGAAGTTGTTGCACTTGCACCGTTTATCTTCAATTGCCTGTCTACAGCATATCTTTTTCAGGGTAACGTTTCTATATCAGATTTATGCGCGTCTAGCATGCCAGAAATTGCCGGTGGAATGCATCATGGAAATTCTTCTGGTATTCTTTTATGTTTTTATTTTCTTGTTGTTCACCGTTTAATGCTCGAGCAGAAAGTTGTAATTTTAATTCTGGAGGTTTGTATTTTGCAATTTTAGCATAGGTACAAAATTATGGATTTTTCAGTTTATTTTTACCAATATTTGCAAATTTGCGCAAATTTTCAAGTTGTGTGTTTGAGCTGAGTTGTGCAACTGATAATGTTTTTGAAACATTACGTAACAGATATTTTCTAGTTTTTTTGTTGTTTTTTTTGAGCGTGACAACTTCCATGGCCTTCGTACGTATTATGTGATTAAAATGCTTTTATAAAGCTTTGCATTAAAACCGTTTTTGTAATTCCTGAAATGTTTTACTGATGTTGGTGCAAGCAACCACCTCGTGTTTCAGGTTCCTTTGACAGAAAATTTTGGTGCGATTCCTCAAACTTTCCACTTTTGCTTATAACCGCAGTCCAACTTCAGTTTCATATTTTGATGTTTCAAAAATATTTTTGAATTAACGCTTGTAAAGGGGCAGTGTAGGCAAGTCAGCATCATTGGCAAACAGCGTCTTTTAGCATTTCTACATAATGGAAATCAGTAGTATGAGCTGTGGAGCTGCCAAACGTGATGGCTGCATAAACAGCAGTGATGTTTGTTCGCCAAAGGTTGGAATAGAACTAAACGACAGGTTTCGCGCCCTCTTTTGTCCTATCTACGCCCTTACTGGTCTTTAATACAGACTGACGGAACAACAATAAAAAATATTTTCGTGTTTTATTGAATTTATCTACAGGCCAAATTTATTGGATTGTAGTAAAACTACCTTCTGGCTTTTTTATTCTTCTCTCCAGTTTAGATCCTTTTTTATTCTGTAGAATGCGAAGGGGTGCCGAGAACTTTGGTGTCGCTCTTTTCACTAAAGCAAATGAAGTATGTGTTCCTGTTTGGGCAGTTCCTTATTGGAATGGGCAGCACACCTCTTTCCGTCCTCGGTGTAACTTTCATAGATGAAAGTGTGGACCCTCAGGTTTATCCAATTTATATAGGTAAGTTCGCGTTTCTTTTGACTGCTTGTTTTTCTTTCGCTGTCGTTCTGCAGAATTCGTAACACATTAAGTTACTTTACTGATAAAGAACTCTCGAAATAAGAAAACTAGGTCAAATTAGAAGCTTCCATATTGTTAATCCTTCGTTATTTACTGACACTTTTCTTGTAATTTAAACAACGAGCGGAACTATTGACTTACGTATCAAACATCTGGCGCAAATGAACACGTGATTTGAGAAACAAGCTCCGTCATTTTAAGTGATTTTACGTGGTTTGACCACCACAAAACACGATCGGCGATTTTGCGTGTGCTGCATCTGTCATTTGGCCTCTGGTTTTGGAGTCAGCTCGATCGGTGTCTGCGGGCGAAGTCATTGCAAAATTCAATATCTTAAACGACTGATCATTGCCAGTACGCACATAGGTTGTTGGCGACCTATGAAGCTATTTTGTTATCAGTAAAGTCTTCAGACTTGAATGTGCTAGAAATTCAATTCTGACGACATGCAAGCACAAAATGTTTACAAATTTGTGTTCCATTCAATGTGTTCCTCCTGTAAAGTATTGATCGTCTCGGTCTGCGGTTGTGTGTTTGAAATCAGCCCGACCGCGAGCGGCCAGCAGTGAAAGTTACTGATCGAGGCTTAGATTATTTGTAATTTGCCCTAGAGTTTGATATCCACCAATGCACAGGGCAGATGTTTTTTCAGACAAGGTACCATCTCTGTTCCGCATTTTTCCTGTCAGCACATCAGTCTTCAACTCTCCCCAAGTGCTAAGCACAGTGCGAGATCCGTCAAATACTACTCAATCGCATGCGTTGCGAGGCTAAGTGGACCTCTGTTGTCATAGAAAATGTGTTTTGTCATAAGAAATTATTTGAAGATTACGCACTTCACATATATACATTAGGTAAACAATCGTGCTGTATAGCACTTCCATACCAATGAACTGCGGTCGCACTCATCATTCAACAAAAGATAGAGAGCAAGCTGCTTCACACACGCCGAAAGTTATTTCGAACCTGTGCGACCAGTGGGAAAAACTTGCCTTAGGCGTCTTCATTCACGTTTATTTTTGCAAAATCAGCTGCGCCATTTCACGGGACGCGTCTGGGTGCCCGCGAACAATTGTCATACGCACTTCACGGATTCGCGGTTTTGATTGTAATCCGCCGTATTTTATATTGACCAGACTAAAGTTAAAAGTTGGAACAGTCGCGTTGCAACTGAATCCTAACTGTATTCTCGAAAGGCACTTCGACCGACACAACCGACCAAAAATTGCTGCATACAACAAGGTCGCTAAGATCAGTAACATCGGTACTTGAGACTAAATGTACATCTAGCGTAATTGCACGTATTTGTTTACATCTAGCTGAATTACACACGTGAAAAAATTATCTTTAGGGCAACCAAAAGCCAATAAAGTCAAAAATTTTCTGCCCTATGTAAAGTTTATGAAACGTCCACCAACCAAATTTCACGCTCATACCATGAGGGAATCCCAAGGTGTTAGGTCAAAAAAAGTCAAAATTTATCGTTGGGTCAACTTTTCTTGGAGCACAGTTTTTTTCCTTCATTGATATTTTATTGAAACTACATCAACAGATATAAACATGCTTTTGCAAGTTTAGCTGCAATTCTGTAATAATAATGGGTTTGTTGCGATTTCTGAAGTAACAATGTTGTTTTGCCCACTATTGGACGAATGAATATGATGTAGGATTGGCGTGGCAGGCGATAAATGTGGTCTTACAGTACTTGTTTTGGTAAATCCTCAATCCTTTATACATATAGTGTTTCGGTTTTGATGTTCTCAGGTTTGACTGTACTCTAGTAATTAATATGCTTATCAGTATATCATCCCCAAAGTTAAACAACCAATTTTTTTTATATTTAAGCAGAGTGCACAAATATGCTTCTGGGTCAACCTCAACACCTCGGGCTGAATTATTTTGCAGTTGCAAACGTAGAAAATGAAGTCAAAATTTATCAGTCATAAAGTCAAAATTTTAAGTTTTTAGGTCAAAAAATTGGTTGCCCTAAAACCATGGTCTCCAAACTTCGGGCCGGATTTGGCCCGCGAAACCGTTTCCTCCAGCCGCAAAGACATTTCGTCAATAATGAAAATATCATATATTTACCAAAAAATTGTTGATTTGGTAGAATGTAACATCCCGAAACAATCACATTACGTCAGATGTCCGATCCTTGAACTGTTGTTAAACAGCTTAGGTGGCCCTCGGATAAAAAAGTTTGGAGACAACCGATTCTACGAAGTAAATCACACGTGACTGCTGCTTTGCAGATTTGCTTCAAAACCACACTAATTAAAATACTGAACTCCTGATATGACCTGGGTATCTGTGTTTTTGTCATGTTCATTCACGTTGGCTAGTTGGAATTCACTCCTAATTTCAGTTGCAGTATTGACTACTGCGCTAGGCAAGTAATTTAATTAAAAACCTTCCGTCAGCACTCATCATACGAGTGGAAAATTACCCGCACCGTCTCAGGAATGATCTCAATGGCAAAGGCTCATTGCCAAAATGAAATTTCCCCGAAGACAAATCGATCGGTTCATACCATAAAATTATGCAATCTGCAAACAAAATTAATCTTTGTAATTTTATTTTTATCGATATTGTGGCATTTACAGGTCTCTTTGTCATTATTGGCTGAGGACAGTTCTTCTCGAAGTGCAGCCCACGAGCTTGTACACTGCGGTCAACAAAACACTCGCTCACATTTTTATAGTTAAAAATCCAACTGGTCTTGTTTTTCTAAGTATACTATTTCACAAAATTTTTTATGAAACACTGTTTCCTTGCCCTGCAGTCAATGCATGCCGCGAAAAGAAAATAGTATTATTTAGCCAAAAAAATTAGTATAATCTTGTAAGTCATTTTCATTTTGCAAAAGAAAGTTAGTATCATTTTACTAATCTTCTGTATCACGTGTTTTCATCCAGGTGAAAAGACAATATTAGTCTCAACGACTGTTCGCTTTAATTTTGGGAAACGTAGTTCGATAAAAGCCAGTTCCTCTCATTAAAGACAGTTCTCTCAAACCATTCGTCTCGGTGAAGCATTGATTATGCGTTAATACATTGCTTCCGTTCATACGCAACAACCTCTTACTTTCGCGAGTGATGACAAGCTTCAGTTATATTCTTAACATTGTTTTTGATTTTTCACCATCTTTTTTGTTTTCCGAAAAGCCCAGGTAACAGTAACAAAAATCATTACTTTGGCAAATAGTTCTTTGTGGCCCTCAACATCAAAGTACTTGGTGTTTTACTAGCTCAAAAAAATCTCAATTTTGATTTGCACCAATACTGGCGTCGTTTCTGTTGTAATAATTTCCTGCCGCTTTTCCATATTAGGCACTTTGTTACGTGAACATTTTGCAGTTTATGCAAGTCATGTATCCATTACTAAGGTAAGGTGTGCACAAAGCTGTCGTAAATATCCGCTACAGCATACTCATTCACTAATTCCATGCTACTTCTCAAGAGAAATAACAAGCAAACTAGGATTATCGTGTGTGCTGTTACCATGTTACCAGAGCGTGTTTAAAGCTCAGTGATTCTCAACCACCGGCATGATCTACCGTGTTACTGTGATTTACAACATTACTGCTATCAGTACTAGAAAGTTGCTCCAGTTTAACGTCTTGTTATTGCATAGCCAAAGCCAGTAAATTGTAGCAAAAACGACCAACCGCCTAACATCGGACGATAATAATGAAGTGGCGGTGGAATTTAAAATGAAATGTTTGAGGAACGTTGATTTTGCTTTAGAGGATGTATCCTTATGTTTCTCTGTGTTGTCCCTCTCATTTCCTTCGTGGCCCGCTTTTACGTTTTGTCTAGCCTTGCCGGAAACCTCCTATCAATGGTTTTGCACTCGCAGCCTTATCGATCTTCGATCGTGTGCCTCCCTTCATATTTCCTCTTCGATAGTTGTGTTTGTCCGTAGTTGCCGCGTAAATTGCCACCTCCAAGCTGTCTCCGTAACTACTGTAATCAATGATGCTCTTCCTGCTTTGTTATAAGCTTCAAGCGGCAGCAGCTTTGCTATTTCGTTGCATTTTGACCAAATTATTTTGTTCTCTATAACCAAGTGTGGTTTTTATTAAAGCTAAAGGTCCAATTCAAACAGTCTCGTGAACAGCAGTCTGGGCGATCTTTCATAAAATGTGCTTACGCGGTGCTTGAGAAGTTGATCGTTTTTTTGTTTTGTTAATTGTTTTCCCTTTGGCTTAAACAGCAGTCTTCAGCTAGTCTAGCGTTTAGCGTACTTTTTTTTCAAAGATTCTGCAATTTGTCATCAACTGTATCCTTTGCTTATCGGTATTTTGGATAGTGATTTGGTAGAACGTACAATTCGGCAGTAGGATATGCTTGCAATTAGCGGTAGTAATTCATTTGGTGCTTATCTGTTTTCCACTCTTGAAGAAACCCGTTTTCTGGCAGAACATTAGGCCACGCTTAACCCGATTTGATTGGTCTTGTACGGCTCGACTACTTTCGATGTCTAAAGGTAAACACTGCCAACGAGAGTTTCGGTCTGTCAGCTCTCAACGTGTGAATTGAGGAAGTACACTGCTAAAGATTGCCATATGTTAACAGAGCTGGCAGTGTGCGTGGGCGTTGGCGGTGCTGTTTCCCGCCTAACCCTTTGGCCACGTACGTGATGATAAACAAACGGTTCCGCTGAACATCGTCAAAATATAGCTGCATGAGCCACAGTGACCACTTTCGGTCAATGTTTGAACTGGTGCTGAGTGGCCGGTCGGTCGATTCACCAGGTCTGTGTCAAGGTCTTCACATTTTTGTCAGCCCGTTAAAATATTGATACAGATTTGAGGCGATATTAAGAATTTTCGGGCTGGTGCAGTTACTTGCGATCATGCATGCTCAGAAAAAAATAATCGAACCGTCATTGTTAATTTATGAATAGGTGTCGTGGTAATTTTGGTGGTTTTACTGCCGATTTACTTATTTAATTAATTTTAGGTGATGTGTTGAACTCATGCTTGAATTTTTTAGATATTACTTGCATCCTGGTTTGCACAACAACCCAATAGTCAAGTTTGAGAAATCGTTCTGCGCAGCTCGTGGCATTATTTGTTGTAGCCGGGGGGTCTATAACATGTTGCCTGATAACGCTTTGGATTGCAGTTGCAGAAAGGTGGCTTGTGCTACACGATCAAGAATTCTTTTTTTCCAGCTGTTACGCTTTTCTTGCTCGAGGTCTGACTTTTACTTCCTTGAACTCCCGAAATTTGTGCCAGCTGTTTGAGGCGCTATGTAGAACATTTACACGTTTGCTCTAAGTGGTAGGTGTGTTTGGGCGGTTGTCGACGTCATTCTTGACAGCTTTCATGTCGACGGACATCACCGCCACAGATCACTACTCGACAATGAGACTACCTGTGAGGGTTTCGGTGACGTATTCCTTTCTTGACTCCGATCAGTAATTTTAATGAGACAGCTGACGTTACGTCCAGAAAAAAACGATTAGGAAGCAGACACTGCGAAGTAAAACACCCAGCCGAGCTATCACTTTTGTTATAACTCGCCGCATGACTCCAGAAGCATGTTGATTCGCAATTGCAGTCATCCAGATGAACTGGACAAAATTGAGACTCTTTCATTTGGTTTATAATCTGTTCAAGAACATCACTGTGCTTTGTGATAATGAGACAGTCTAAATTTTCACTCTTTTTTACACCAATCATTTTTACATTTTCCTTCATAATTAGCAGTAACAAGCTTTCTTTTGCTTTGCTATTTAGCAAGAATCAACATATGAAGATTACACAGTTGATTTTTACTGACTTCAGTGAATGTATTCACATATAGCGGTTTGCTGCGCTGTGATTTTACCCTCAAAAAACTCAGCCAGGTTGCTGACACAGCCTGGATGATTTGTCTCTAAATGTCGCTGTAGCTTTTCTTCCTTCATTGATTCTGCTGAAAGAACTTTAATTTAGACAGACAACACATTTTGGTTTGCCATTTGATTTCATAAACCAGGTTTTAAAAGAGTCATCATGATTGTTGTTTTGCCATTTCCATCAACTGTACGTAAATGTGTTAGTAAATCGTTCTACACAACAAACATTCCAACGTCATTATATCTATGAAAAAAATTCGAACTTAAGGCAAACAACACTACACAAAAACAGTGTTTCGGTCAACCAGTGGACACTGTAGCATGGGCTTAGTCCAGGGTTTTTAAAGTATTTTAGGGACCCGATTTGGGTCCCTAGAATCAGCGAAAATGATCATCAGGTCCCTACAATCAGAGAAATCGGGTCCCTGCAGGTCCATACCGGGCACCTAACATTTTCCCTAATTTCATTTGTTTGCTGACGTGGGTGTGTAGCCAGCTTCCACAGGGAGTATAGCAGCGTGAATGATACAGAGTTACTGATTTGCAGTGACTGGGCAATACTGTAGTGATTTTATTGTCTGGCAAAGTTGTTTACAAAATACACACCCGTGAAAGTTGGCAGAATATACAATATAGTAATCTAAGCCTGAGACACATTGTCTGCTGATTTCCGAAGTGTGGGATTAGTAAAGACTAACAGGTGTGCAGTTTAATTACATTACAAAAAAACAAGCTAGCACCAAGCTAGACTGTTGCTTTCACGAGTCTCACGTACAGCTCGCAGTACCCCTGAGTATTGTAAATGGCACCCTAGGGTGCCACAGCACCCCGGTTGAGAAACACTGCCGTAACTTGTGCAACATGTGGCGAAATGAACGGTATATGTGGAGCCTTATTTCTATTTGAAACAAGCGACACCACTAGGGGTCGTGACCCACAGTTAGGAAACTGATGAGTTAGCCTTTTGTTGTAATGTAAGGCACATCTGTTTTTACAAAGGTCGTGTTACATTGCGAAAACATTTGAATTTCTTATAGTATTTCATTGAATAAAACTGTACGTAATTGCCTGTTTTAAAAAAATTATGAGATGTGACTCTGGGTTCCAATACTTGCATACCTTTTACCTTACCGAGTAATTAAAATTTTTGTCAAGGCAAGCGCAACCGCAATAAACGTGAAACTGATTCGACCTGTAAGCATTTTTTAGTTTAGCCAATAGTTTTTTTTTGTTCGACAGATGCGATTGCGCATCACTTCCGATTGTTTGCATTGACAGCTTTCCCAGAAAACCTGTACCAAAAGACTACTTTTTTCTCATTTTCTTGACGGCTGGTGCGGTTTCCAGGGAACTTGATGCGTCTTGCAGGCATTGTTGCAAATGCGCGTGATGGTTTTCCGTTTCACAAGTGTGGGAATGTTTCATGTGACCTGAAACTTTGGAAACATTTGAGACCGTAAGACTCTCTGGTCATTAAGAAGCACCATTTACAAAAATGTTACACCGTTCTTCCGATGTAGCGGTTGAATCTCTTCTTGCAGATACTGCTGCAGTTCGCGGTTAATGTTTGATGCTCGTCGCCGGATATGTCTCAAGCACTCGTAAAGAATGACTTGTTTCTTTGTCCTGAAAATTTCTACCTCTGCTTTTGTGCTGCTGACTGTGCTTTTGATTGTGGTTGCAAGTTATTTTGGTCCAGTTAAGTGACAGATTATGTTCTTGATGTGATTAACCAGTTCGTCTTGAACTCGCTTTTCCATGTTTAACTTTTTGTTTGTTTCTTCGGAATTCTCAGCAACACTGTCTTGCTTCCTCTTCTTATACCATCGTTTCTCGCGTAGCTCAGCTTTAAATGTAGTGTTGGCCAGTTGAAAAAGAGAAATCTCAAAACAGCATTAGTTTCATGACATGTACTGTGCGTTTAATTCATGATGTATATTGGCAGACGTTCTTGGAAAAAAACTTTAATGGACCAAGACTGCTGTGAACCGCAAGTGGCAGTTGCCAGATAATATTGGCACCTCCATGTGGTGATGATGACAATTCTGCTTTTTTTCTAACGAACTGTCAGGATATTTTGCATCAAATGATTTCATGCAGTGTACCCTTGACCAGGGATGTAGTGCAAGCAAAAGAGGTGTGGGAACGCACTCGAAAAACTAGCCATTTTCAAACAGCTTCGAACTTATTTTTAAAGCAATACCTGAAAAAGATGTGGGAACGCCGTTCCCACGCGTTCCCGCTCCACTACACCCCTGCCCTTGACATAAGTAGCTCGTTTGTGCGTGATAAATAAATCTACAAAGAATGGCGGTAGTGTGTTGTTTTGCGCAAGATTGTAGTTGCTGGCCAGTGGTGCGAACTGCGATCCAAACAGCATAAACTTGTTGTGCTCAAAAAAAAACAATCATTGTGTAGTATTGAGTAAATAGAATAGAGCGATTGCAAAGTGCACTTGTCATGCGGAAACTTGGCGTGTTTATTTTCCTCGTGGTAACCGTGCATTTGCACTTTTTGCACCTAATACAGTTATAAATAATAATTCAACAAGAAAAATACCCGAAGTTTCGTTGCCGTTGACGAACAAATAGTATGATTTTTTTAGATTTGTATGTCGAATCTGTCTTTTTCGGACACATGTAATTCTGTCCATTCGTTGACGAATGGCGGACGGCGGCGAAAGTGCTTCAAAGTGCCTACTAGTATGTTGATCATAAGGCTGTTCTTGTGACCTTTGCTGAGACTTAATGGTCAACTTTTGGCAGGTATATACTATATGGGTGCATTGATCGGTCCAGCCATCGGCTTCATCCTCGGTGGTCAACTACTCAAACTGTTCACAGAAATTAGCAGCACGTAAGTTTATTTCAATTTCTTGGCTGTTTCCTTTTTTAATTGACAGAAAGAGAAGGACCAAGCAGCAATATCATTTTCCATCGAGGATATTCAACCGTTGTACGTGGGTTTTGCCTCTGTCATACTAACATTGCTTTATAACTTTTTACAGGTTTTTGCTATATTAGGTCAAACACGTTGCCGTGTCTTGTTCGAACGTTGGTTTGAAAAAGTGCTGAAACTATAATGCCAACATCAAGTGAGAGACCAGAACACTAATTAGTAATTTGCAGTGATGAAAAGCGGGTCATTTTCATGTACGTTTAAATAGACCATCATTACGTTGCTTACGTTGAAATAGCCAATTTTTAATTTAAAAATTTAAGTTGGGTTTTCCAAGTTAATTCTTGATTGCGATGGTTGTTAAAAGCAGAACACAAAACAGCTGGCAGCTGTATCATGTGAGTCTTTTGTAAATTACAAGGCCCATGTAAATCTTTCAATGATTCATTTTGTTTTCCTTTTTTGGAGGAACGCCGTGATTGTTACGATTTCATACACTCAACTTGAAATCATTTCATGTTTTGCAGAATTTTAAAAAATATCGTCACGAATTTAGCATACGACATATTCACGCGAAAGACCAGTAGGATGCTTCGCCAGAAATTTTTCAGCGAAAAGCTGCCTTGTTTGTGTTACTGGCAAAACTGTGGACCAAGCAACACCGCAACTGCAAATGGAGCCCCTGAATTTACCTTTAAAGCTGACATTTGGTAGAATGGTCTACACACGCTCAGCAGTGCCGTTTTGCTCTCGCCACCAGATACTGTTGTAGATGAATTTGCAGAAAAATCTTTGAAGTTTTCTCCAGGATATGTCGGAACAAGTTTGAGATTTTCCTGAAAATGTCACTGAATAACTGCACACGAAGCGCAACCAGTGATCTGTCTAAATCGGAAAATCGATGAAACTCGTACGCTGCCATTAATTATGCGTGCGGAGTAACGACCTCGAAAAATTTGCACCTGTATTTCAACGTGTAACCATCGTTTGAGGCTATATGCTGGCAATCGTGGTAGCAATTCCAATACACTGCTACAGATACCCAACAAACCAACAGAGCATGTGCTTTAAGCACTGAACAATTGTTTGTGCGAGTCCCAAGTAACTTGCCCATTCGATGCTGCTTGGCAGCTGCTTAAAGTGGAACACGAAATGCATTCGAAACGCCCACGCTACAATACTGAAATAGTCATTGAGACGTGTTTCCTGGTGGCTGTTTCAGTTTTGGCCGAAAGCGGAACTGAATGGTGTAGCCTCGCGGAACATTTTTGGAACTGTTTACACAGACCGTGAATATCCCGCTGGCGTGTATGCAGTGTGCCTTGTCCGTGCTTGGAGAGGAAGGCGTCACGAATGTTCTCTTTCATCTACTTGCTCTCTTCGCAGGCCCGACATCACTCCTGAAAGTCCGCAATGGGTTGGGGCATGGTGGTTGGGTTTCATAATCGGTGCCGCCGGCCTGTTTGTCGTGGCCGTTTTAATCTTGGCCTATCCTCGCAAGCTGCCCAGCACTTTTACCAGGAAAGAGACACTGGTCAACATTAAAAGCGCACAGTATGGGAGAACAGATGAAACATTCGCTGTGGACTTCGAAGATGCACCTTTGAAACAAATTAGTAAGGCTTTGCTCTGCAGCGTTAAAACTTGACCATTTCTGAATTTCATNCGGTAACTTGTTCCTACTGTATATAGTCTGCCATTAATTTCATAGTGTACGATGATCGTTTTTCCGCTTGGAGCGAAGCTTGTAAGAGAAAACTGCTATGACATTTTTTGAGGACACGGAAAGTGGGCGTCCTGAAGAATGAATAAATGTCGCGCTCTGTTGACAGTAAATTTGTCTCAAGCTAAAAACGGCAAGAGAGAAGTTCTGCATGTTGTAGCGATTCAAGTTGCAACGGCTTTGGCATACCGTGTATTTGTCTGTCCGCTTCGACAAACGGAAAGCCAAATATTGTAGTCAGGGGCATAGTGAGGGGTCAAGGGGGGAACAATGCCCCGGGCTCCGAAAAGTCCCAACAATGTCGCAAGTACTTTTTTTCAGTACGGCAAATTTACTTCCAAAAGACCTTAGGTTCGAAGATGGGTGCGCCAAGCTTGTTTCTTGCCCCCGTTGCCGACTAACCTTGGTACGTATCCGATTGTAGTATTTGGAAAGGTCGAAAATAATCAACTGATCCCTGGGAATGCCGTCGCGTCGAGATCCGATTGCTGTGACGCGCACTTTTCCCCGACTGTTTTTACTTTTCCAGACCACAAGCTTCAGGTGGAGCACGCCCTACCGCTGAGAAACGACAGCGACGCTTCACATAGCAGCAAGTCGTCCAACCGTGACGTCGAAGTGCGCAGACCGGGACACTGGTTGCGATGCGAACTAGCGCAGAAATTTTTCAGGTGAGCGTTTATCTTGTGGTCAGATGTTATCAACAAGTCATGTGACGCAGCATTTTGCAAAACTAGAATTCATTGTTGCTTGTTGTTGCACCTTGTTAATTCCATCAACTGGTCGGACAGTGTCGAGGAAGCCGTTCAGCAATGCCGAATATGCTTTTCAGTCTGAACAGCCGACGTCCTTTTATATTGAAAATAAACTCGTTTTCATTGATCACAGTTTGGTTGAGACAAATTCATGTTCAAATTGCGCAGTAAAGGTTAAACTTATTTTAAATATACGTCACAGCCTTCCCATGAAAAAATAATGTTGCTTAATGTCCAAATTTTTTACGTTTCTGATAAATTTCAGGCGATCGATAGTTTATAAATATCAATCTGATCCACTGCTGATTCGTCCGCAGAGACGTTGTGCAAGTCTTGACGAATAAAGCCTTTTTATTCCTGAGTTTGTCAGCCGCTGTGCTGGGCACTCTTGTATCCGGCTTTTCAACCTTCGGACCAAAATACATCGAATCCCAGTTCGGGAAATCTGCGTCGGATGCCGCGAACCTCTTTGGTAAGGCTCGGTTTATTTCGGACGTCGGGTTTCTACCCCACGCAACAGATCGACAAAGCGCGATTTAATACCTTTGCAAAACCGGGAACGAAGTATCAAGGAAGGGCTGGACCTTGCGGCGTCGCGTGCTTCCTGATTACCGACGCATGCTTCCGTTCGTGCTCGGCATTTGTATGCGAAGCGCGCCTGGTTTTTCTGAAAAGTCCAGTGGAACTTGCTTGTTTTGCCCACGCTTTGTTTATAAACTGTTGTATTATGCCACGAGTAATGCTGCTTTGAGTAGTGTGGTCATTTACAACGATTCAATTCAATTAGTCAAACCCAAGCATTGCGCTGATGATGGCTGGCCATGTTATGATTTATCAGTAGCAGTAAATATACATTGCCCGCGTCTGGATATTGTATTTCCTGTTTTTGAGTAAACCAAACGTACGCTCATTGCACGCTAACCGTTAGAACAGCACTGCGGAAGCAGTCATTTTGTGCTTGCATTGGCTTTCGTTAAACGTGCGATATGCGCATCGGGATGGTGTCGAAGTCACAACACTTTGGTCGATGCCAGCCTGTTATCCGCAAACGTGCTTGATCCGTGCGCTGGGTTGCTTGCCCTTAACCTCGCAGCGATCGTGGCCATGCGTGCGGGAAGTTCAAGGCATCACCTGCTGGCTCTTGAAATGCATTTACAGGTTACGTCGTCATACCGGCCGGCGCTGGCGGCATGCTGCTGGGATCTGTTGCGATGTCGGGTTTGAAGCTGGAGTATAAAAGCGCGTTGCGTATGTGCTTCTGCGTTAGCCTGCTCGGCCTCTTCGCCCAATTCTCCCTCACCCTTCACTGTGATGACGTTTCGATTGCTGGTGTAAATGTGCCTTACAAAAGTTTGAGGTAATCTTGGAGCGGCGTTTTCGCTTGTTTTGCTGACTTCTCTCATAACCATTTTTGCAGTGCTCCCCTGTCGGTTATCGAACATTTCGTGGTTTGGTAGATGGTGCTGTGTGCTGTCGTTCACTTCAAACGTCGGGTTGGCTTTCGTAAGATACCTCACTTTTTCGCAAATCTAGGCATATGTTGGTATAGCAACTGTTGACAAATACTGATTGCTAATGTCACGAGGAAGTAAGTTTTATGAGCAAACTTCTGCTGAGTGTATTGCAGTGTCATCAGTTTGCTGGTCAATAAGTTATATAACTCTTGCGATTAGGTAAGCATCACAAGTTAGATGGCTTTGGTAGTATTAGCGCATATGTGCAGTTTTGATGAAATTCAAACTAGTTAAGGGTCTGAGCATTTGAAAGCCGAAATTGTTATGCGATCAATACAGTAAGTTTTGCTGGCTGTTTGTTCTGACGCAGTTATGAAATGCCGCGAGGCTCACCCGTTGTTTTGCGTTGGGTGCTCGTGCTTTGCCGATGCACATGTCACCGCGGGCAAATTAACTCCAACAAATCACTCAAGATTTCCTCGGTCGCCGCTGAACAAATCCTTTTCTGTTTGTCTCACGTATTAAGCGACCTTTGTTTCTGTCACAAATGCGTTGCTTTTATTTGCTGAGAACAGTTCGTCGTCAAGCGATGAATCGCAGGTGACCGCTCAACATCATTGCAACTCAGCATGCGCTTGTCTTCCTGACACTTTCGAACCTGTCTGCGGGTCGGACAACGTCACCTACTACTCTCCTTGCTTCGCTGGATGCTCTCAGCTTGTTGACGGACCATTGGGACTGGTTAGTGTTACGTATGCTCGTTCGTTCTTTGCGAGCTGCTACAAGAGAAACGCAACTGTTTCAAACTGGTTTTCAGCCACTCTGTTTCGTTGCTGAATCTTGCTGCTGTAAAATCTGGTATTGCCGAGTTAGTTAGTTACTGTTTTTGTCTCACTCTCTGTGCGAAATGTTGGTCAGATCCGAAATTTAGGTTTGTGGAAAAATCAGGCTACACCCATAACGTTTTTTCTCGTTCATATCTAACAAAGCTTTCATCAAAGTAACAGATCCTTTCATGTCAACAAATATTTCCAGAAACCCAAAATTTAAGCGCCTGTTGGAAAATACTCTAAACATTTTAAATGCATTTAGCCCTGTTGCCTCTATTGTCGTCTAACTACGTGAGGATCGTTGGGTTGACACACCAGGAGATAAACTTGACGCGCAAAAGTTGTTCTGGAGATTGTTAATTGTGCTGCTGCTCATGATTTTTGTTCAGTTTTCGTTTCGTGATGTTCTTACTTGCTTCGAAACTGTGCGGTTGTTGTGAAAATCGGTCTCGCTTCTTGTCACCATCAAGGTCGGGACAAATAAGGTCCTGGCACAAGTTATTTTGACGGGACGTGCTTGTGTGCAGATCTACACGAACTGCTCATGCGTTGTGTCACCGGTGACCACCACTATGGATGAGAAGCTGACAAACGTCACCTTACAAGGTGCTGTGCTCGCGCTTACAGGCTGGTAATCTTGCAGCGACGCTTGCTTGCTGTTGGGTCTTTCGCAAAAGATTACGTGAAGTTTTTCAAGTTGTGCTCCAACGTCGCTACATTGTAGTCCACCTGCGCAGTGAACGGTTTGCGGTTTCTCGAGCACCTAATGATATAGTTGGGATTAAAGCACAGTAGTTCGTAGAGTGCCACTTGCCGACAGATTGCAGCTTTAACGTTTGTTAGAATGTATATAAAATTTAATAAACAATATTTTTCATTTCAACGCTGTTACAAATGCAATTCCTGTTTTCCCAAATCCGTAAGAGAGGGTAATTCGCTGTGGAATAGTGGATGATGAGCTTAGGATGTTCGCTACTGTGCCTCTTAAAAACTGATATTCGTTCTGTATGGCCTTTATCGTTTCCGAAATTTAGGAGATCACTAAGGTTTTTACTCAACATGAGATTTTTTTCTCTACTACCTGTAAGTTACCTCAATCAAAGTGATTTTATTCGAAAAAAACAACTTTCTTGTAAAAAATGCTCTCACTTTCCATGAAAGGTGTCGAGCGACCGAAAAAGTCATTTACGTATTTTCTCCAACTTTTAAAAAATCATATCAAAAGTTAATTCATCGCGCAGCTGAATTTTCCGTCATTTCATGTCACTCTGCGAAATGTTGTGCTTGATCGGTGAGTGTCACGATTTACCAGTGTTTGCGGATACCGTTCTGAAAATTGCTGAGGTAGTTTGAAATGGCAAACCTTTGTGGGAAAACGGGCAATTATTAGTTACTCTCAAGAAATGAATTGCTCCAACGCACCAAGTCATCGGACGCTGCCGAACGCACACCGCTGAAAAAGAAAGCTGAAAAGAAATTTCCGTTCCTAAGGATAGGCTGGAAAGTACGAATACCACTCGCGGTGAAGTACTGTGCATGGTGGCAATGCTGCATGCATTGCCCTTTATGTCTAGGCGCAGTGTTAATGCAGTGGTCTGCGCTCACGTCCAATCGGGTAGCGCCTTGTTGGTGAAACGATAAGTAGTACCTTTGATGACCGATGGCCTGTCATGGACCAGTGAATTATTGCGGAATAAGAATGAGCGTTTGTTTTTTTTAAAGGCGGCTTGTTTGCGCTTCCGGCGCATCAGGGTGTTTTGTATCTAAAATTAGCTTTTTTGAATAAAAGCGAAGTTGCAAATTTGATCAATTTCGTGCAGGTTTAGAACATGGGCAAATTTCTTCTTTTGTACTGAGTATCGTGAAATTTACACACATGCATAAAGAGAGAAACAAAAAAGAAGGAAAAAACAAAGAACCACCGTTATATTTTTTACGTTTTTAACATAGGTTTCGAAAAGTTGCCCATGTATTTTTTTAAATCCCTGTGTGCAACAATTACTTGTTGTATTTAGCGCATGTGACGACAGCCTTTTTCGACTTTCTTGTAACCGCGACAATCTGGCAATGGTTGTATAATGCTCTTATCTGTCGCAGGCGTCTCATCGCGCGGATCAGCAAAACCGCGCAAATGCTTACAAGTTTGCTCGTGGCAGCACGTGATCCTTGCCGGGTTATTCCTGGTCATTCTAACAACATTCATGTGCGCTGTTCCTGGTGTTGATTTATCGCTCAGGTAAAACTCACACGGGTTTCGTAAAACGTTTCGATCAGTGGGCGCCGCCGCGTCAGTGTGTCGCGTTTGAAGTGTTTTCTTCATTTGTCTGCAATGTTGCTATCGTTTACAGCAGTGTGAAGCAACAACAGCCGCAACGAAGGTACCTGGAAATAAGCTTGCCGGCGTTTCGAACTTCGCTTCGGCCGTTGCGGTTTCGTTCACATGTTCAATATGAGTGAATCACTAAAGTTCGACATCTTGTTAAATGCCCTGTTGAGAAAGCGATGTTGCGTGTTCTAAGTTGAGATTCTCAGTTTTTTTTCCCATTGTTTACCATAAAAATGGAGGGTAACGTTTCTTGTCGGAGGTTTCATTTCAAGAACATAACCTTTTGTCGCTCTTATTATACCAAGGCGGGGGTGCCTGTGCTGATGCGATGCAATAATAGGGCGAGATTTTTTGCGTGCTCTTGTGTTTTGCGTGTGACGTCATGCCACTACGTACATGTACCCCTAGGGGTACATAAGGTTATCAATAGAAGGGAAAAATATATTTACATATTATTTATTTCCAAATATTTGTGCACATATCAGTGACAATTATTTTCAAAAATCATTATATCACGTTTTTTTAAGGCGTATCGGGTCCCTAGAATTTCAAATCGGGCCCCTAGAATTAGAGAAAATTATCATCGGGTCCCTAAAATCAGAGAAAATCGGGTCCCTGCAGATCCATACCGGGTTCCTAACATTTTCCTTAAAAAAATCTATTATATATAATAAGAAAATTTAGAGGTATATGCTGCTCTGTCGAAATGCTGAAGGGTACATGGCCAGATAAAGGTTGGGAAGCCCTGCTCTGACACAAGTCAGTTGAATCAGACCGCAAACTGCAGTTGTGACCCTGTTGCTTTATTTTAAAAGTTTTAAAAAACGGTGAAAATACTGTAGGTTAGCGCTGCAGATTGGATCAATCAGTTCTAAAATACGGGGTATCTCAGACAAGCAGTGTTCAAGCATCAGTCTGACGCTCACTGCTAACTGTTGCGCGTACGGATTGCGCACTTCAGTATGGTTCATTCAGAATATCAAAACTTGTCGTGTGCAGACCTAGCTCCGCTTTCCCTTTCAAGTTCTGCTTTGTTGCGCGGAAGTAGGAAGGGTTCGGACTGAAAGAATTGGCGCTGATTTCGTAACGAAAGGCTTATAAAGTTCTGAATCAACTGTGCTTTGTGCACGTTACTTGTTCGGGAGTGCTACACTCGGCGCTGCCTGGAGTGAATATGTGCTGACACGCGCTGCGTGGTAATTGATTGGTTGGATTACTGCTTTTCGAACAGTGAGAGAAATTAACACGATTTCCCTTCGCTTTGATCAGATGCTTCCCGTTCCATTTACGTTCGTTGGCGATTGGTATCCAGTGGGTTCTGATAAGGACTTTAGGCACGATACCAGGACCAATCATCTTTGGCTACGTAATCGATGGCACGTGTCAGATCTGGAGTAGAACAGACGCTTGCAATCCGGGACTTGGCTCGTGCATGATGTACAGAAACCAAGAGCTATCGTTCGGCATGCTCATACTTTCTTTTATATATAAAGTAAGTCATGGACTATTTCGCTCTGAAAACGCTGTGCAGCTAGATGTTTTTGTGTAGAAAAAACCTGATCAAATTCTTAAGAAATTAATCAAACCTTTCACTGTCAGTGTGTTTACTTCGCGTACTGTTGTTTAAACAGGGTGCAAGTATTCTCTTTTTCGGCTTCGCTATGCTTACCTACAAACCAGCGAAGCTCCTTGAAGTGAAGGAGAACGACGCAGGAGCCAGTCGCGTGCGTGAATCACCGCTGTGATAAACGCCCCCCACCCCACCGCAAGTTACTCGTCCACTTTCTGGTTTGCTGGACCGGAAGTGACGGCAGTCGTTTCCGGAAAGTTTAAGGGGTGAAAAATTGAACAAAAGACGGATGACGCAGGAAGTCTGCGCGTTCAATCACAAGTCATGCGACTCGAAGTCACCTGTCAGGATGAACGTCGCCCACAATCCAACCGAGTCATGTGCGGGTCCATAAAGCTGTGATTAAGGTGGAAGGGAAGTTTCGGATTATTCCTAACGTTAGTATTTACCTTGACCAAAGGCCCCCATCGAGCTTTGTTCCAGTGCAGTCGGGTCGGCGCTTATGCGAAACAATGAGGAGTGTCGACGTCAGAGCTCCAATCGAAAAAGGGCGCTTTTCTTCTCGGGGCACGACGGCGTGCAGCACGCAGCCGTAACACCTTATCTGCCTTTCGCAAGTGCAATTGCTCGCGTGTGATTCTGACCGAAACCTTCGCTGTGCAAAAGCGCTTCGCCAGCCTTCCTTTATCAAGTACCAGTGCTCTTGCATCAGCTTCCTTGCTGCAGTAGATGCCGCGCAAGCCTTTACATGACGTACACCTTCTTACGTCGAACGCGAGCGTTTTTAACGCCCGTGGCTGTTTCTGTAATTTACCAATGGTGACTGGCGCAGGTTTGCGGCAAAACGCCACCTCTCAGTTGTCTGCGAAACCCTCGTCGTTCACTTGAAGATTGAGCCTGACTGTTTCGGGCGCTGTGCGTCTCTTACAGCCGCGCTTCGTGTTGTTCGCGCGGCGACGCTACCGCAGCTGAATTCGAAAACAGCGAGGAAATCACGTCATGTTGCCGGTGTATTAAACGTCGCACGACTAACCTGACAACTTCAATGCAAAAACACTTCTGATTTTGTGGTTTGTTTTTTACTCTGTTGCATGTTTACGAATTGTGAAAACCGTTCTTGATCAGTATCCGACGCTGTTTCGCTTATTAGCGCGTCTGTGTTGCATCTACAATATTGCGAACGGTGAAGCAGCACACAGCTGGAAAATATTGCAGCACGCAACTTTTTGTGCGATTTCGTGTAATGCCATCTTTAACATCAACATTTTACAAAGAGCGCAGTGTGTCCGTAATCACGTGAAAAAGTCGCAGACTATGAAGAACCACGTCGAACGAACTGGTATATTGTTTCTCGGCGTTTTTTACCAATACGGTGCTCCTGAATTTGCAAGAGAATTGCATCATAAGCGGTCGCCGAAGTTGCTTTAATTTCACTGTTGATCACCGTGCGTTGGAATGTGCAACTACCACTTAAAACATCACGAACTAGTTGCTTCGTCTCGCTCCTTGTCAACTTTTCCGAATAACTTTTGTCATATTGCCCTTAGTTCGAAAATATTGCAGTTCAGCTTTTACTTTCGATGGCTTTGCACCTGCGCTAACCCGTGGCTGCTATCGCTCGTTGCCAGCAGCAGTTGTCAGAGGTGAGCAGTGCTGTGATCACGTGCTGTGCGCAATACCGGTGATGCCTGCAGGGGCGTAACGAGGTCAGATGGCGTCCGGGGCAAGAAGCAAGGTTGGCGCCCCATAACGTAAGGTCTTGCGTAAGGAAATTTACTGTATTGAAGAAAGTACTCATTGCGACATTGTTGGGGCTATTATTCGGTGTCCCCCGCAATGATTCGTCGCCTGGGGAATTGTGCCCCCGTTGCCCCTCCTTCGTTACGCCCCTGACTGCCTGCCAGGCAGTGACAAACATTTCGATTCACGCCGAAGCTTGTTTCCGATATTTTTAGTTGACGATGGCAATTATTGCTATCAGCTTCCTTTCTTGCAAGGTGTTGTTTTTCAGACTGATTGAAACAACCTTGATCATGGGATCCCGAATGCAGAACAACGTGTTTGGATTTCTGTTACCGTTTGTTAAAGCCTTGTAAATGGCCAGTGCTTGCCCATTGCCGGTATTGTATTGCTGAGTTGTGAAAACTAACAATTCGAGCACATCTGTGTTGCAGTGTGTTTGACTTTATCGTTGCATGTTTATGATATGAAATACACCATGACATACCCAAGACCTGCTTTAAGCTGTGTGTTACAAACCAGTCCAACACCAGGCAGTCGGTTCTATTCCGATGAGGCGCACCTTCTCATCTGTAAGATCATAATTTTTGGCGGATGTAAACGAGTCAATATCTGCAAAGTAGGATGGGGCTTGTTTTCGAGTCCTCCAGCCTTTTTAAGCATCTTGAAGCTTGATCGACTCTTGTCGTGAAACTAGTTGCGAATTTTTCATAAAACTAACGATTACCACTGGCGTATCTAGGGTATGGCAGGCATGGCTCGTACCAATGGACGCGATTTTGATGGGGACGAAAAAATCAAAATTTGTCACTTGCAATTACTTCAACTTCCGTTTTGCTCCCCGTACAACGATTGATTGCACAGGGCGTAACGAGGGGGCACAATCTCCGGGAGACAAAGCACTGCAGAGGGCTCCGAAGACCCAACAATGTCACAAGTACTTTCATCAGTACAGTATATTTTCTTGGGCGCCATCTAACCTCATTACGCAGCTGCATCAATACAGAGCCCTTAACTAATGTAATGTAATATCTTGGGCGTGTTGCGCCAGCATCAAGCATTGTGACAAAACTGGTATTGTTACACTGAGCAACGGTCCGACATTGTCACAGAACAAGAACGCTCGCTTGCAATATCTACAAGGCCTCGTCCTCACGTTATAAGAAAGGCTTAGCTAGTTCGTGCTGCTCCTTTTTCAGGCAAGAGGATGTCAGTCAGAACTTGGTTTTCGGTTGGTAACTGTGAGAATATGAATGTTACGCAAATAACTGCTCTTAAGCTCCTACAGATTTACAAATTACTTGAAACTGCTGCGGCACATGACGACTTCACGAAATTTCTTCAATGGCCACTAGTGTCCGACAAATAGGTTAAAGCCTAGGTTGTTAAACCGGGGGCGTGAAAGGTTCGCAAGGGGACATGGGTATAACAGCGACGTATTGTTGAAAGGCAGGGTAACGGCAAATGAATTGTTCTGTATTTTGTGTTCGATTTTGAGGTTACATGAGGCTCGAATATCAATGACTAACGCCAATGGGGTGCGACTGCAAATTTAAGAACTGTAAGCTAAACACAATGCCCCGTCCATAGACTAACAAAGAGAACCATAGTGACTTCTTGAATCATCAGCAGTTAGTATCGTTACCGTGCCAGCTGATTAAAAAATGTTAAATCATGAACGAAGAGATGAGCTATCATTTTCTGTCAAGTGGTTTGGCTGTCGCACGTTCAAAAGTGGTTTTGCTTTTGTACACGAACTTATTCTACCATCCAAAATAAATGTGGCTCAGTTCAAAAAATTTTTCGTTCGTAGTTGCAATATGTCGTGTGATTTTTTTACAAGATTTGCAATCTGGTCAGGCAATGCAATATAAAATTGTGTATCATTATTATTTCCATGTTTTTATAATCTTTACAGCAAAAATAAATGATTATAAAAGTATGTCATGGTCATTATGGACAATTTAGATTTTTATTTGCTGAAACTTTCAAGGTAAAAATGAACATACATTTTCTGTTTGAAAATATTTATTATTTACTTCATAGTTTATCTTCCGACAAAATTTTGCCTATATGCACATGCAGGTTTTTTTTAAAGAAAATGTTAAGTACCCGGTACGGACTTGTAGGGACCCAATTTCTCTGATTCTAGGGACCCGATTTTCTCTGATTTTAGGGACCCGATGATAATTTTCGCCGATACTAGGGACCCAATTTTCAATTCTAGGGAGCCGAATCGGGTCCCTAAAACGCCTTAAAAAAAACTTCTGTATGTAATATTTAATTAATAAAAGGACGCACATTCAAACTTTGCCATGGGCGCCATTTTGCATAGATACGCCACTGTCCACAGTTTTTCCTCTCCAATTCCTCCTTGGAACCAATTTCCTCCCAAGAATTGAAAATTCCTCCCTTAGTGAGCCAAGTGGCACCCGTTTGGGAACCACTGGTGTAGACCCTTGTCTGTAGTCACAATGTTGTTTGTTACGCAATACAAGAATGACAATACTGCTTTTCATCGGAGTTCTGCAGTGTCTGATTGTCTTGCGTTGTTGAGAGCTATTCGTCAGTGGAAGATTGAACGTCAAGTAAGAAGGTGCTGTGTGAAAGGCTTGATATTGAGGAACATGGCTCGGCGCGAGAGATATCCAGGCCGTCTTTTTGAAAGTGGTTACAAGAAAACAATGAAAAAGAAAGAACAGGAATAAAGAAATGCACTGAAGTTGCAAAAAATCAGTGGATTTTTTGCTTGTGATAAGCTCGATTCTCCGTCCGTAGTCGAAAACAGTGCTTCGGCAATACTTGATGTGAGTCGCAAGGAGGGTGATCTATTCCAGAAAGAATAATGTGTGCGAAGAAAAAATATGAGGGAGAGTACAAGACAGAAAATGTTGACAGTATGAAGCTTGAAGGTGGTAAAGATTTTCCGTACAACGCTAATCTGCAGTGAATAACTGTAGAGGGCCATGAACAATGAAATGTATATATTCGCATGAAAATGTATATATCCGCAAAATAAACCTACAAAAAACGTTAGAAATGACGGAAATTTAACGAAGAGAACTTCTCAACTTTATGAAAGTGCTATAAATTCCAAGAAAAGATCGCATTGCCATTTATTCTTGAGAAGAATGTAGGAAAGGCGCTAATTTCTGTTAAAGATCTATAGAAGATCAATCGTAGAACCAATGTCAGCACCACAAAAGATAGAATTCTGAGGGGGAACTACACATAAGAGAGGCACATTCATAGGCGTACGATGCGGGGTCGGGACGGGCGGCCGCCCCCCGGGCTTGAAAATTTTCAGGGCAAACTCTGTTTTCAGGGCAACCGCTAGTTGCTCAAAAATCCTGAATAATAAAAAATACATATTCAATACTGTGAAAAATTCCAGGTCGACTCTGTTTTTCAGGGCAAGCCCAAGTTGCTCAAAAATCCTGAATGATAAAAAATACATATTCAATACAGTGAAAATTTCAGGGTAAACTGTGTTTTTCAGGGCAACCGCTAGTTGCTCAAAATTCCTGAATAATAAAATATACATATTCAGTACAGTATATTCATGGCACCCTCTGTCTTTCAGGGCAAGCGCTAGTGGCTCAAAATCCGGAATGTAAAAAGTATATTCAATACAGTGAAAATTTTCAGGGCAACTTTGTTTTTTCAGGGCAAGCGCTAGTTGCTCAAAAATCCTGAATGATAAAAAATACATATTCAATACAGTGAAAAATTCCCGGGCAAACTCTGTTTTTCAGGACAAGCGCAAGTTGCTCAAAAATTCTGAATGTAAAAAGTACATTCCATACAGTGAAAATTTTCAGGGCAAGTCTGTTTTTCAGGGCAAGCGCGAGTTGCTCAAAAATCCTAAATGATGAAAAACATTAAATAAATTGAAAAATTCCAGGGCATCTCTGTTTTTCAGGGCAAGCGCAAGTTGCTCAAAACTCCGGAATGTAAAAAGTATGTATTCAATACAGTGAAAAATTTCAGGGCAACTCTATTTTTCAGGGCAAGCGCAGTTGTTCAAAAATCGTAAATGTGAAAAATATATTCAATACAGTGAAATTTCTGGTCAAACTCTGCTTCCAGGGCAAGCGCAAGTTGCTCAAAAATCGTGAACTGTAAAAAAATTTCAATACAGTGTATATTCTATTGGGGGCGATCCGTGTAATTTGGGCTAGTGTAGTTTGTAATCTGGACCAAAGTCGTGATTGGTTATAATGACTATGATCTGGACCAAGCCCTCGTTTTCTGTAAATATCGAACAATCGGATGTCGGTAGTTGAACAGCTTGATATGAGAATTCGGTAACTCTTTCTTTGTTCGTTTTCGCTGGGTAGAGGTGCAGGGTGTTAAGATGATAGATTTTTTTGATTAACAGGAGTTTCAGAAGCGGGCAGCACGGACGTGCAGATTGCTTGTCTCCTTTGAGTGCGCGTCTAGTATCTTGCTCAAGCGCACAGCAGCGATAACACAGGCAGGTTTGGGGAGTCAGATCATACGATCCGGAACCGCCGCTTTGAAAACATTGCGTTGCGTCATCAAAGTCGCGTACATGTTTGCATCAGTAAAAGCAATTACCGTAAAATTTCTTGTCTGTGTTATGGCCACAAGTGACCATAACATGACTAGCTCAAAAAATAGTGAAATTAGCAGTGAACCAACATTGAAGAAACAGACTGTGCGAGTTGCTGATGTGATACAAGCTGATAAAGACATGAAGCAAGTGAATTGAAAAGATAAAACAAACAATGATAAAGAGTGTTGTATAGGTGTACACTGACTATAGAAGAAATAATAAGAAGTGTACAAAGAGCTGACCTTGCAAACAGCCTGCAAGAAGACCGTAACATTCTGCAAGAATCGTTCTGTCATCATCGTGACAAAGCAAGAGGCCAAATCCCAAAAATAAATACTGAAAACGTAAATAACCCGGCAGCATTGGAAAAACTATGAAAGATAAAAACGGTGATGAAGCTTCCTTAGCAATGTTGCGCTAACCTATAGAATTATAAATTAAAAATGAAGTGTAATAATGTTGAAAATGTTTTATTGATAAAAACCTCTTATGAGCGTATTTCATTGCAAACCTGTTTGCAAAACAATGCAGATCGCTGTTTTGCAGCAGTGAACATGTGCCTGTTGCAAGAAATGATTTGTGCCATAAAAGTATTTACGCCGTAAAAGTATTTACGCTGTAAAAGTATTTACGCCGTGAAAGTATTTTCGCCACAAAAGTATTTGTGCCAGAAAAGAATTTTGCGCAGTGTTTTAGGTTGTTTATCAATGACGTGTCAGCACAAATCAGCTATATAAGCAAGTGAAATTTTGAGATAAAACCAGATTCGAAATTGCGATTTTGCTGTATGGATACAATACCTGTTGTACTGAGGCATGCCTCTTGATCTCGTGATAGAAGAGGTCTCGGTTGGAGGTATTTTGTCATACATGACAAGGGAGGTGCCTGGTGAAGCAGGTTCCCTTGGGCAAAACAAATTAAAGCGAAACGTGTTGTCGCAATAATGAAATTGTAAACAGAGATTGTCCTGACTCCGGAAACAATAATGAAGTTGTAAGGCAAGCCTGAATTAGCGATTGCGAAAACCAAATGTTGCGCTTATGAAGGCTGTGGAAAAGAAAGCCTGAATTAATCAGAAACGTAAGCATGAGCACCAGAAAAGAGAGGGAATGTTAAGCTTTGTTTTAAGTTGGTCTAAAAAACGATGAAACAGGACAATGTCTAAATAAGCTTTGTTTTTGTAACTGCACAGTGAGATTAGTGAATGCAGTTGAATACGTTGTGTAATGGCGTAGTTTAATTAGTAAACGCCATTTGTGTAACAATGTATATTGCCGTTGGTAAAATAAGAATACAAAAGCTCTGTTTAAAATTGTATTAGTGATCCCAATGCTTGTAGAATAACTGCAGGTATTGTTGGTTGCTGTACTGTCTCCGCTGTTGTCTGTGCATGGTGAAGGTGAAGAGGGCCTTTTTTAGAACTCCAAACGGATAGTTAGAAAAACGGTGTAGGATAATAAACTATAACTTTTCTGACTCTTTTGTGACTCTTTCTCTAGCCAAGAAACGAGCTACAAAATCTGGGAGAATACAACACGCAAGGAACTTGAACCCCTTGAATTAACAAGCAAGGTAGCTACAGAATTTGCCTATAACGGCACCTCCAGGGGATTGCATGAAAAACGTTATTGCCGAATTGACATTATAAGCTAATTGAAATGCATGTAAAAGATGCCATCGCGACCAAACAAAATGTAACGTTATGGGCGAATTGACGTTACAGAGGAAGCCGTTATAAACGAAT
>JGI24158J21664_10000751_pt1 | contig 32417 bp, 21 predicted proteins | sample Ectturendosymbi3_FD_21664 | JGI IMG/M metagenome (IMG submission 21664)
ATACACGTTTTATTAGATGTACCGCAGTTCCTGCAGAAACTAACTGGAAGGGCAATGATTTGCCAAGCATTGCCACCGTGGAAATCTTGCAAAAAATTTTGGTGCGGTGTGGCGTTTCTTGCTGTGTACAGCAGCAACCAGATAGAATGTTAAGCACGGTGCAAATCATCGCTTTTGGTATACAACCTGGCAATTAATGCAGTTGTAGAAGAATTTTCAGACTGACTGCAAAATCTATCGAAACCAACGTTAATCATCTTCTTTTATTTAAACCCCGCTCTGGTATCTTTTGACCATAAGCATCATTCAGTTTTCAATTACTTTCAAAAAGACTTCAAATTCACTTAGTCGAACTCCATAATTCGTGGGACATTGCAGCAAGCATGGTCTTGCATCATGTAGGCAGGAAGCAATCGACTGTACACGATTGTCGAACAAAGCTGTGTTTCAATTACTCTTTCACTGAGAGCGCCGCTCTGAAGAAGTACTTTTCTGGTGACTGTTTGTGAGGGAATCCAAGGCACGATCACAGCATCAAGACACTAAGTGCCGCCACAGAATTTAAAAACGGGTCAGGGCATTGTGCAGTTGAACAATGGTGTGGTTCTTACTGCGTTTTTCGACTGACAGTTCAACACCAGTTCAGAGGGGAACAACCAGCACATGTATTTCGAAGATGCAGCGAATAAAAATTGCAGCATTTTGTTTGTTTTTGGGGGTAAAAAGACAGCACGTCATCGTGGTTTGTTGGTGAATTATACGAAACGTCAGTAGTTTTTAAAAGGGTGGCGCAACAGGCTTGACGCGCATTTGTCAACTTACCTAGTAACTGCTTTAATTGGTGTCAACATTTTTGCAGCATCTTTGGTTGAGATTTTGTGCTCAATTAGTCGAAAACAACTTCGGACGCAGGTTTTTGGTGAATTTTGCGACTGCAGGTTTCCCAGTCACTGCAACGCCAAGCAGTGGTTACGGTTCTCTTGCGTGGGTTGTTGGAGAACTGATGGATTTCAACTGTGAACACGAGTATAGTTAGAATTTGTTTGGTCGATAGCGTTACTACCAAGAGCTATGTTGTTTTCTCCGGCTTTTGGTTTGAAGATCAATGACTTCGCGAACTTTATATGTGTAGTATATACATGCACGTTCTCAGTTTGTTTGAAAGTGAAAGTCATAGTCTTTCTTATTCATATTGCGGACGATATGGTTAACCACTCAGTTGTTCAGCAGCCTGTACTGCACATGTCTGCACTGCAAAAATTATTCGCTGCATGTCTGAAGCAGTGACTGCTGCTTCTAAATTTGTTCATTGATACCCAGGTGAAAAATTTTAATACTTAATCAGCGCAGTAAATAGTTACTGCCTTACTGCGTCAAAGACATGTTGCGTTTTGCAGCCTTCATGTTCCTCATCGTCATCGGTCAAAGAACTGACGCGAAAAGTAAGCAGCAAAATTTCAATTGCATTGTGTCTTCTTTCAGTGCAACCCATCGTCGTTGGGTAAGAGGGGATTTTCCTCAAGTTGCAGAATAGCAACTTTTATCAATAATAATTTTTTGTGGATTGTAGAAAAGTATGACTTGCAAAGCGATGCGTCGCATTCTTTCGTTGTAGTTTTAACATAAACTCTGTTTGGTGTGATAGGTCGATAAAATCAACTTGATTTTTTTCTACCGGGTGTTCTGTCAATTCATCGATCCTTTTCTTGCTAATGCACTAACCATTTAAGATCTGGTTAAAGTTCTTATACTGCTCAAAACATATCATGAGAATCTTCGTTTAGAAATGGTTGGTTCACCACATTTGAAGTTGAGCACTGCAGAAATTCATCTGAACTCGGTTTNATGAGCATATAGTTTGCTGTGGAAGTAGTGGCCAATAGCAGCGAACGTTCATCGTGATGTGAGGAAAGCACATGCTCGTATCAGCAGTGATGAAGTGATGTTATCGACGAAATAACTGGCTTGGTGTTCGGTGACAAGGAAAACCGGGAGGACCCGATTGAAACATTGTTTACTGAATATTTCTTTAACCTAGAACTGCACAGAAATGCAAACTTCATCACGGTTTGTTTGTTGTGCGTAAGTACTAGTAAAACACAGGCTTCTTTGCGTTTATCATGGAAAAACATGAATTATATAAAGGAATGATTTTTCCTTTAATTGTAATACGATAAGACCAAACGTTGGGACAGTCATGTACTGTTTCGAAAACAAAGTTGTGGCAGAGGGTGATGCAGGACAAACTTTTTTTCACATTATGCCTGATTTCTGGTCAAAAAAGGGAAATTAACTCACTTGTGTTTAACTTTTGTACTTCGTTTCGGCTTCAATGGCGCCGCAGTTTATTTACTAGAAATATAATTATGAATGTGTTTTAACATTACAAGGAGTTGGTTCACATATCCATCGGCCACCACTACCAGCTATCTGAATTCGCCACATGTTATCTTGGTTTGTTATCAACGCTACCGACAGATTTCATCAGTTCAGCAGGTTAAACAAACCACCTATGACTACAGCCCTACACACTTTAACTTGTTGTGCCCAAACACAACTTTGGCTTCCGAAGTCCGAAATTATCGACGTATTCTTAACTTCTATTTCAAAATTTAAGTTTTTGTTTTCCACCTGGGAGCAACATCTACATCCCATTGTATAGCGGCAGCATATGGGCACAAAATATTTTTTCATGTGTAAGTCGAAAAACACTTTTTTGTCTTTGCCCCGGCAACCGACTTCGGATGACACAAAGATTTCACGTAGAATGTGGACGTGATCGTGTTAATTTTTTCATCTTATCAGCAAAAGCAAAGCGAAGGAAAGAAACGAAGTACATAATTCTTTGTTGGTCCGAATTCCCACAGAACTGAAGGTCATCTTCAGCGTCTCAAAACATCTCATAATGTTCACAATATCATCCCCAATAAACCCTGATGCACATACTTAATTCCGCAAATGTCCCTACCCTGCAACCCTGAGTCACTGATTGTTTTTCGCGGTCATAAGGACCTGTCTTATTCTATCATTTGGAAAATACTGTCTTTAAACTCCGGATTTTAGCAACATGTTCAGCTCTGGGAAGCATCTGCTCACTTACACCCCCGCCTCGCATGTTTGTGCAAAGCATCATAATCACATTCTGAGGGAAGATGACCTGAGCAGTGGTTCTCAAACTTTTCGAGGAAGGGAGCCAAATCCAGATGTACGCCTTTGTTAGAGAGCCGCACTAAAGAAATTTGAAGACAAGTCACACGTTTTGTTTTATTGCAGACCGAAGTCTGTTTTACAAGGTATTAGAGGTTTTATTGAAAGATTGCTGTGGGCCGCACAAAGGCTGCTTGGGAGCCGCATGCGGCTCGCAGTGGTTGAGAACCACTGACCTGAAGCTTAGGTTCTTTTCAAATTATGGCTGACAAAACCTGATGTTCAGGCAGTTGATGATATGTCAAATGTTTGTGCAATGCACTGTTTTGAAAATCTGTTGAGCTAGTGTTTCATTCCGCAGAGGAAAAACATTCAGTTTTTGCCTCGTGGCGATTGATCAATAGGAAATAGACTTATTAAAATATTTGGGTGTCTCGAAAGAATTTGAAGACAACTTTCACTCAGTATGGTGAATGGAGGTAGGGAAAAGTCGTTGTGATGAACACATTCTCCTGCTGCTAGGTTTGCAGTCGCTGACATAAAATTTGAAGGCTAACATTCATCTTTAAGCTGTTCCTCAGGAAAAACACTTAGTTTTGATTTTAGTTTTGTTTAAAACGTCATGCATTTTCAGGAATTTTTCCTATCAGCGGCTCCCAGCCATACGCCTGGACGTACGAGGAAGCATACCAGGAATGCTCGAAACTGGGTGCTGCTTTAGCGTCACCCGCAGAAATGGAGGAAATTCAACGGAACGGGTAAGTTACTACGTCAGTAAAACTCCAAAATTTCGACATAGTGCAGTAGTTCTTTCAGCTCTTGTTGGCTCTAAACCAAAAAGCTTGATATCGCACGCTTTCAATTTATTTTGGTTCTAATCGATGAAAATCAGAACAATCTTACCTGACACAGAATGCTTGAGCATGATCTGAGCAATGGTAAGTATGGACCAATCATTGTGATCGATATCTGGAAAATTTGTTGGTAAACAGCAGTATTACTAGAACAAGCTTTTTAATTTTTTTTTTGTCAGAGAACATGTTTTCAAACAAAATTAATTTACACCTAGATTTGCGGTGGAATGGGACTGATTTGCCTTCAGTTTATCAAGTGTGGAATGTTAAATATACATTCGATAACTTTTGCTCAACAAAAATTTTTATGGTTTAGATATTTTCTTAACGTCCTTTGTTTCTTCGGTATCGGTTATTTATTTACGAAAGTATGACTCACGATGTTGTGCAAATATTATCGCTGGCATCCAGAATTTGATCATTTAAATCATTTTGAACTTGCGTACACCAAATATTTGCCAAATTTCGAAACCAGCAATGAATTTACGGGGTTTTGCGCAGGTTAACTAAGCTCTCTCTCGAACAACATTTTTTTCTTTGAAACTTCGTCCAAACCTCATCAGCATTAGCTGGCAATGTTTGAACTAGCTTGTTGCTCAAGGTAGTTTTGATAAATGCTAGAAGCTATTTACAAGGTACAAACAACGTACAGTTTGTTTCCTGAAGAGAGTGACCCATTTGCACTTTGGTTAAAGCCAATTTTAGATATATACTGTAGATAAACTTCACTTATTCGTTCATGAAATTATAGTGCTGGTCATGTTTATAAAAATATTTACCTATGCGCTATACATCAGACAATAAGACATTGAAAGGAGAAAAGACTTATTATGTATTGGGAAGAAATAAATGCCTTTGTTTTACGATATTTCAGTACATCTTACTGCAAATGCGGATGGCTGTCAGACAAATCAGCCCGTTATCCTATGGCTGAGGTTAATTCTGCTTGTGGAGGTGCAGCAGCGGTGCATACATGCCATTGGAGGGATAACTGGGATGCATTTTGTTACATGGGTATGTTCCATCGCAGATACAATGGCGTGCAGAGTTTTTTTAGCGAGTGTCTGTTTCTGGCAAGAGAAGCTTTGAATATGGATTCGCTGTCCCTGATAGTTCCGGGTGCAAAACCAGACAACAGGTGTTTCTGGGTCGGAAAAACAAAAATAGGTAGTTTAACAAATAAAAGTGCCTTCAAAGGGAAACTTTGAAACTTCTGCGGTTGAAATAGTTTTCCCATTTCTTTCATACAAATGCGCGCTCAGACTAACTGCTGAATAATTTGATTGCTTGGTTGTTTTACACTTGCACTGGCGCCTTGCCGCGGTGTGAATTTTGACAAATCCAATTTCGATGTTCTTGCAAATGGCGGACAAGCGACGAAATCAGAATCTATGTTTGCAAATCATTGGAAAAGCGTTTTTACGGTTGGTGCAGCTCGATCACTTTTTGTTTTGGCACCTGTGTTTTGAAGCTCTCCACTGTAAAGTGATTCTTTGGAATTCGTTAAAACTCGACCGATACGACGCATATTATAAATATAAATAAACCTTTGCTAGTTTTCAGACTGAGAACCAGGTCGTCGTGTTTCACTCCGAACTCTTTGTTATGTGACAACGCTAGTTTTGCAAAAAGATTTCTGTGAAAAGCTGTCTGAGAATTTTTCTGTTTGACTGGCTTTGTTAGTTTTATTGATGAAGGGCGAACCATTGACAAAAACACAAACTAACTAGCATGTCACTCAATCACTGCTTTTAATAAGATGCAACTGCTGGTTTCATCCTCAAACTTCTTTTGCAACCTTTCTTTCGTAGTTTACTGTAGGCCGTCTGAGCCACACTTTTGCTTCCAATTTGGACGCCCTTGCGTTCTCTTCCTTTACAGGACCAATTAAAAACTGCAGCAAGCCGCTTGGTATGGAAAGTGGGAATATTAGCGATTACCAACTATCAGCCTCATCAGTTTATCGCTCCTTCACTAGCAAAAGGTGGGAGTCTCGTTTAGCGCGACTTAACAAAAAAGGTTTGGTCAACGCATGGATGCCGAACCATGACGACAGAAAGCAGTACATTGAGGTGGGTTACATGAAGTAGAGAAGTATTAGAAAGATATTCAGTTAATTCGTCTCCGCAAAAGCGACGCAGTCGAATCAGTGAGCAAATTTTTTTCATAGGAAATCGATTTCACAAAACTCTACGCATCCTCTGTCCTAAAATCTTATTCAAATAGAACCATTAGAAAGATGCTGTATTTTTTTGTATTAAAAAGATTCTGTATTTTTTATTGTCCAATTTTTAATTCCTGTTATTTACTGAATTGATAGTAGCATGACCATGCCGCACACTTTGTAGGCTTTCAATGAACTTTATTTTGTGCACTGAAGCATTTTAATAGATATTGAAATGTAATTGCTTTTAAAACATTTCAAACACTTTTTATTTTACTGAACCTGTGAAGCTGGCGAATGCGCTGACACGAATGTTCGTTACTCATAAACTTTTAACAGCAATCTTCGATCTGTTGCTATTTTTGTCAGTCCAGATTATCCTTTAACTGTCGTTATGATCTCATAGGCTGCTTTTTCGCAGTGCAGTGGTACAGTGCGAAAAGGGCAGCCACTGCAGACAGCTGTAACACACAAACTTGGTTTGCAGGTTGACCTTGGTGAGGCCAAAGCAGTCACCGCAGTAATGACTCAAGGAGTTAGCAGATATCTTCGAAATCAATACCTGACCCAATTCATTGTAAAGTACAGCAAAGACGGTGATCTCTGGATTAATTACAGGAACAGCAGAAGCATACAGGTAAAAGCAGGCATCAGATTAAGTTAACGTCCCACGTTCGTCGAATTTATTGTGATTTTTTAAGGACCTCTCTGCATAGGCTGCACCAACAATTTTTTTTCGCCAATGGAACTCGTTTAAAATCCCAACTGTTGTACAATTTTGTAAGTTCCAGGGAGTGGTATAGGAGCCGGGGGTGCTGGGGTGCCCCAAAAGGTTTGATTTGTCAAAAATTTGGGCAAAATCTCAAAACATTTGGGAAAAGAATTTGCGACATATTTTCAAAATAATAATGAAATTATATTTAGTTGTGATTAAGTGTGTAAATAGAAGTTTATTATATCACAGGAGACACATTAAAATATAAAATTTAACAATCTGTTTCTAATAATTCGTGTTTTAATATGTGAGAGTTGATGAGTAACTGACTCACTTGAAAGTTTGGGCAAAATCAACGTTTCAGTTACTTTCTTTATAAATTGGACACTGTGGGAATCGAAAATGTTGCAGGCCACCTGCTTCATATTAGTAGAGTCCATGCCAAGCAAGTACACAAAAGCTGTGTTTTCAATTGTAAGGACGGTGTTTGGATGAACACATTTTGCCGTACAGTATGTTGCAGATATTTCCTCTGCTAGGTGTGATTTTGCTTGCTGACAGCAACAACTGGAATGCGAATGGAACGCCAAACCTCAGATATGTAAAGCAGATGCTCAGAGTACTGATCCAGGTTGCTTCTGACAATGTTCTTGCACAGCCTAGCGTACTTTTTTCAGTTGGGTTATAAAGAACCAAATTTCAGGTACCAAATGCTCTACTTTCAAGTCTATGGCAACATGGTAGAGGAAAATAGCATGTACCAACAACTACAGAAAATCTGTAGGGAGAACGTTTATCGCAGAAAAGTCTTTGGGAAAATTTGGGGAAATTCGGTCAACATATCCCAAGCACCCCCAAAAAGTTGCCTGCTCCTACACCTATGGATCCACCTATGGAGAAATCCACCCCAACTTTCAAAAAAATGTTTATTTGTTGGGTACAACATCAAGTTACAAGTATTCCTCCTCTGAAAATATCAGGTGGTTGCGGCCCTGCTGATATATGTGCTCAGCTACATTTTGACATAAACATTGCTCTTGGCATCTAAATCTCTTTTGACGGCAACAACCAAAATTGAACAACATACGTTAGGTTTCCATTTTCATAGAAGCAACAGGTTTTCAAAAATAGTTACATTTTTCAGGTTTTTGATGCAAACAATGACAACGACGGCCACGTGCGTAATGAATTCAATCCACCAATTCTGGCACAGCACATCCGTATTTACCCTCACTCCTGGCATCGCCGTGTTTCGCTGAGGTTCGAATTGTTTGGTTGCTCGATGGATCAATACACGCTTTCCCGTAACATTAGATTGGAAAACCACCTGCCTTATAGCAATGACTTGTAACTCATAATTCAAAAGTTTGTCACAAAACACCTGAATTTGAAACTATGAAGGGATTACGTTTTCAAACGTATATCCCACTCACTGCCTCCTAGTTCGGACTTGATATCATTTCGTTCTGCTGTTGCGGTGTGTACCTGAAGCATGGAAAATTAGTGGAGACATCTCTGCAAGTAACTGAACATTGTGCTGCATTTATTCGTCAGTGGCCTGCTGTTTGATGTGCATGGTATTGCTATTTTAAAAACGCGACTTTGATGCATTTTCATTTCGTAGCAAAATCGCATGAACATCACGTCATGCTGCGGTCGTCAATCCGTCAAAAAGCTTGGAATTGACGCAAAGCATTCTTGAGCTGAATGTGCAACATCGCAAACCATGTTTGAATATTTAACTCTTTTGCAAAAAACTTGCTAAGAGAGTACTAGATTCGATTAACCTATTGACGATGGTGACGTCACGAAAGCGCAATCATTTATTTCGTGTGTACATTACAATACTGACATTTTCAAACTGCTGTCGTTAGTGATGACGTGTAATTTGTTTCGAGGAAACAGTTTAGCGTCTAGTCATTGCAGTGAAAGAATTATCTTTATACATAAAAGGTTGCAATTTTGACCCCGACCTGGCGAAATGTCAAAACTGTGATTACCAAGCAGAATATTTTAAATTTTACGATGAAACTCATTGACTCGAGTTGCACAAATGAAAAAATTGTGTAATTACTATAAATTCATTACATATTATTATAACCGCCCAAACTATACAGTTGGACAAGCGGTGGTATTATTTGCTCAGCAACTTTTGCGGAAACATGGGTACTACGGGAAAGCGTCGATACCAGTGGCCGGCACATTTGTGCTGGTGTGGTTTAGCATTGTGTCCCGTGCATGAGCATACATGCAGCAGTCACTCTTGAAAAGTTGAGGCCGTGTGTTGCGCTATCACTCTTCTTCTTAACAAAATAAATCGGACGATATTTAGGTCCTTGTGGGCTGTCAACATTCCTTATCATAGTCTACAAGATTTGGACAAACGAGCAGAGCTGATTCGACGAGGATGTCAGTGCGAAGCTGAGCTATTATTTGACCAGGCCTGCAGGCGACCCACGTGGTGCTTGCGGGAGACCTGGGTCCCGCGGACACCATGGTGGTGACCCATGCTTTAGACTTTTCAGACAATTTCATGATTTAATCTGAAACGGTAAGAATGTGCTGGAAATTTACTAATGTTTCTAAAGCTTAAGTGCGTTCAAAAAGACAAAAACGTCCTCTGCGGTTTTGTCTTTCAACTTATCAAATCTTTTCAATTCTACGCAAACCAAAGGCCGCTGTAGGATTTCGCTTATTAATACATCTTACCAGTTGTGGCTCCCCTATCCCTGGTTGTGATCCTCACTGAGAATCGTTGGCTACTCCTTTTGACGACAAGCAAATATTTTCAACCAAATCCATTTGACTGAGACAGCATTTTCAGAAGATTTGCTTTCAAATGTTTTTCTCATTGTCCATGGTCGCCAAATTACGGCCTACAAGATCGACCAGCCACTCGGGCCAGCCGATACCACGTAAACTTCAGTTCAATTTCGTTATACTCGCTTTTGAATTCCTTTCGAAATGTCACAAGTGGTATACGGGCGCCCTTCTTCGCTTGTTTGCGCTGTGGACCATGCGGTTACTTTCGTAGTGGTCTGCTGCACTGCTGGCGAGTCAATGGCATCACTGTGCGTGAACCGTTACCTTGCTCCCCCCTATCAAGCCCGAGCACGAGGCTGGTCAGTCCGTGAGTGACGTTTTTCAAGTCTTCGGTATGACCCGACCTGGAATCGAACCCAACCTACCAGCTTTGGTAATTTAATGCGAAGTACAACGGTATTACGTTATCCCCCACCCAGAGGTGATTTAATGCGAAGTACACGTTACTACGTTAGCACCCAGAACCGTCGCCAGAAAGTTTTCAATACGGGGGTTTTACGTTTGTGCCGGGTGGCTTGACTTCTGAAAATTTGACAAAAACTCCATTGTTTATAGTGTTAACATTTCAATTTGTGGAGGCTTGAAACTTTTGTGGGGGCGCTAAAGCCGACCGGAGCCCCCCATTGGCGAAGAGACTGTCCCCACCCCTTAGCCAGATGCCATGGAGGGTCAAAGACGGGAGTGCTAGAGTGCTTTTTTAACCGAGACATCTCTGTCACTTGCCAGAAATACCTTGAAACACTTCTAAAGGAAAAGTTAAACTTCAACATAATTGTGCCTTACACCTCTGTGTTCACGCAAGATAAAGAACTATGTCACAGATCGAAAGTGTTTGCTGGATATCTAAGAAAACGTAAGGTGAGACGTCCTGCCTAGAAACATTCCACACGTGACTTCAATCGAAAACATGTGGAATTATTGTGAGAACAAGGAGGCAGAAAACCAACCGTCTAGTGCTAAAGAAATTGTTATGCAATTTTTGAAAGGTGAAGGGTGAATGAGATCATCACAGAACACTGTAAATCCCTGGTAAAGAATATGCCATGTCGCCTTGAGGCAGAAATCCGCGAGAAAGAGAGGCACGCAAAATGCTAAAATGGCTCCTTTTGGAGAAATTATGACGGCATTGCTTTAGTTTTGTCACAACGTGTGATTATATTTCAATGCTGACAAATAACATCACACCAGAATGACTTGTTACATTACATTAAGAAAATGTAAAAGTTTCATTGTGGTCCCATACGTTTGCAAATGGCCGAATTTCCGTCGTATGCTATAGTGGCATCCATGAACTTCAATAGTTTTCCGATACGCGAGTGAAAATTTTTTCTTTCTGTCGCAAGGCTGACGAAATAACTTTGGTATGGCATCGGTGTTTGGAGCAAGTCATATGTTTACAAACACACAATTTCAAAAACGGATCTTTTGCAGTCAACACATCCCTGTCATCAGAAATGCTCACATTCAGTAAGCAATTCTTCTGGTGTAACATGATGCAAGTGAATCTTCTGTTGTGTAGACGTATTTGCCTGCTGATAGGTTGTGGACAAGACGACATGATCGGACATGAGTTTTACGTTTTAAAATACAGATGCTTGTTCACCTTCAGACTACTGCCCGCAGCAATCTGAAATGACATTGATGGACAGAGATTGACTCATCGATAGCGGAAACTGTGAGCGAAGGAAACATTAGAGCAGGGGATACTTTCTCAGTAACAAAAGTTTAGTCAACAGCGCTTGTAATCGCTGTACCGAGTGCACAGTGTAGAAATTATTTTAAAATGGATGCAGTTATGACATTATTACAACCGTAAAAGCTCATATGTGATATATGATCGAATGGATATCTTTGGATATAGACGTGGCTATTGACTGCTCTGTCGAACGTGAAAGCATGTTTTGATTTTGTCGAAATTGGTCAGGTATCAAAGTAAAGCTACCTTCAGACATAAACAAATAAAATCTGAAACTTTGTAAGGAAGATAAAGGCATCTTGCAAACGAATAACAAAAAGTGTCATTTAGAAATTGCTGTCTGACACGAATTAAGGCGTAACAACCTTCGCGATTATGCGAAGTCAGCACAACAACTGTCGTCAACCCTTTCTTTCTGTGCTTGCGGTTATAAATATAAACAGCTTGTCACGAGAAGACGATCACATTTACGAGTAAAAAGACGTTATGACGTTTTAACGCAGCTAGTCTGGAACAGCTATACAGTCAGCTCAGCATCGTTATTGCAAACACAAAGTACAAAGCAATTTTTTTCGCAGTAAACCATATTTGTTGCTGTATTTAACGCTGAGTGGTAGTTCTGCTGTGTTAGTTGCATTCTCGTATAACTACCTGAGCAATACTAAGAGACGTATGCACATTTGTGTGACATTTACATAACGTTGATGGACTGATCGATTAGATCAAGCGGAAGCGTTCAAGGACAGTTTGAACAATGAATACGAAATGACCTGAAAACATGAGAATTAAGCGAAAACGTACGAACAAACTTTCGATTACTTCGCGGAGAAGACATGGCATTCTCGTGATTTTGGACTTACATAACAATTACATACCTAAAATGAAAATCATTATTATTATTGCGAGGATTATGATGACACTTTCTGACAAGGCCTTGTAGTGCCGGGACAGGATAGTTTTTTGCAAAATACGTTTGCCAGTTGTAGCAGATGTGCTTCAAAGAGTTGTGGGGTTTGAAAAACAACTCACAGGTCGCTCAACAGAAAAGACCGGTGTTAAAAACGCACAGACATTCTTAAAAACGTAATCGAAAACGAGTCATAAACACATGTATGGGCATACGCCTGCGCTCAAAGTGAAACGATAATCATGTTTGATTTATTCGTTAATATTTTAAAGACACAATCGGTGCTACCATGCAAACGTTATTGCCGTGCTTGTCCAACACTTGATCCACCACACAATAGCTTAAAACATGCTTCGTGTTCAACACTTAGCGGAGTCAGATTTGATCTATCTGAGATGTCAGCAGTTACATACACAGTTTGGCGTAGCTACGAACGGTAGTACAATCTCTTGCAGTTTTACAACAGTTTACTGCGTGGTGATTGGCAACGCGACTGACGTTTACAGTTATACGCGCACTTAGGGGCGACTGCTCTGCACGTAAACGTGGAAGCAACCTTGGTGTTTGAGCAGGCAATTGTTATACAGATCACTACATAGGTAATCAAGTAGGTATTCTCCACAATGGATCTAAGCAAGGAATCTATCGGCAAATTTAATAGGAAATCGATTTCAGGTAAAATTACGCACCCTCACGCCTGAAATTTGCAAGCAAAGCATACGGGCGAAACGCTGAGAGGCTAAAGTAAGAGCAGAGAAAGCAAAGAAAGTCAAGACAAAAAAGAATAAATCAGAACGCAAGCTCAGATATCAGAACATCTTAACTAAAATGATTGATGTCAAGAAAGCATGCTGCAAAAAAGTGGAATTTGATCTTTTGCAAAGTTTGATAAATGAAGCCCAAGATGCTTAAACTGCGCAACGCGCAAGAGGTGCAGTACGTGCGAGAAATAGTTATGGGTGAAAGCCCTGAAATTTGGAGGGACATTGTCGCACAAAAGTTAATGGACTTTTCTGCAAAGGCGATTGGAAAAGGGGCGATACTTCAGGGTGACGATTGCACCAACAAGTTGCTCTTGTATTTGGGAAAAGCTGTAGAAGTTGTACCTCGTGGTTGAACGTCTTGTGCATAATTCTGTGTCTTATCCCGCCCGTAAAAACAATTGCTTCGAAGCATGCAACAAGACTTGACATATATCTGTTAGTCTTTGGGTTGTTTTTCAAAGCTAGTTTTGTACTTTGCTGGGCTCGCAAATCTTGCCAAGTCAGAAGCTGTTTTTGTTATTAAGAGTCAGCGATGAATACACCGCAAACATGAGTTAGATACGCAAAATAAATATAAATGTAGTGCAAAATGGATTACAAAGTGCTATTAATAAAGGCAATGCGCCGGAATAGAGATTAAAAATTTCGCACCATGCATCAACGTCAGTTCTTCATGTGCTCGCCATAGGAAAGAGGCAATGAGTTTTTCAGCTACTAGAGCTTTGTGTTAATCGCATGAAGTAACCACGGCTGCAGGCACCTAGTCTTCAGTAAATTAAACTAAGATCTGAAGTTAACCTCAGTAAATACACACGCTGTGCAAACGATTAACCCTGTTTAGAGATAAAAGAAAATCTAACACCGTTGGTAACATACAGCAGCCCTAATTGGGGAAGTGTTGTTCCCACCACAACCGCGGCTTACGGAAACGTTTCAAGAGCAGAGGCGAGTTTCTCAGCGACTCAGTAGTTATTCTCAAGCTCATCTGACCTGAAAAAACGAGCTTGTTGCATTTTTAAAAATTCTTATTTTATCAAAATCAAACATAATTTCTCCCCAAACAATGATGGATTAGGCATATTTAAGACACCAAAACAGCAGAAAAAATGCGGAAATTCCATCATTAGCCTTTTTTGCCAGTCGATTGAAGATCAAAATGGTGTTCTGCTCGAACCTTGTGGTTCCACATGCAACAGAATAAATTGTGCTGAGACATGGAGATATGTTATTTTCAATTTGTATTTAACTGCTATCCACAGTTCAGAGGCCCCAAAAAGGCAAATGATAATTACGATAACATTTCCGATCACAAACATGTGAAATTGTGTGCTATACTCTTCCTACATGCAGAAATTCTATTTTGAGCGCAATTTGAGCACTGTACCTTTTCTTGTCAAACTTCCTGACGAATTGCCTAAATTGGTTTTCTTGTTGCACGAAGGGTATGCAAGGCCAATTTAGGCAATAACCCCCTCTTGCTAGAAAAATACAAAATTTATGCAAATTTCGAAAAGGCTGCTCGACCGAGTGCATTGAAAAAATCAGCTGTTGGAAGAATGAACCTTAAACATTCATTCTAAACATACTTTATAAAGAAAATATATTTTTTCTGTTTATGTCAAGGATCAAAGCTGCTGTATTACAGTCTGTTGGGAAAATTGTACCTTGATAGCCTATACCGGCAAACACTCGAACTGCTTTCTTATAATAAATCAAGATTTCCTTTCTGAGTCAAGATGATGTTGCGTTTTGCCACGTGCTTGCTTTTCATCGCCATTGGTCAAAGAACGGATGCTAAAAGTAAGAAAAGGACAATAACTTTTTTTGTGGGTCAGTTTTAACCGTGCTTGATCAGCGTAAGGCATGTTCGGTTTCCCGTCACGTCACGAACCAGCGTTTCCTCCCCTTGCGTAGAATTGTGCTGAATGTAATATCAGGAAATCATGTCTTGCAACATCACGCTTCTCATCTTGTCGTGACAGTTTTGAGTCAATACTAGAAAACTTTTGACGTCATCTGCGCAAAGAATTTGATGAGTTGGGGCTTTCCCTTGATTATAACTAGCGATATTAGAGATGATCGTCGAGTGTTTTACCACTTGGCGCGTCACACTTGGCACGAGAGCATGGCCACTGCTTGACTTGTTGTCTCATGCCATACTTCAACTGATCAGAAACATCCCCATATTGACTGACGTCGCGTTTGCCAGCTGTTGAAAGGGTGACGCACGCCTCTGCACATTGGTTGCTCTGTAACTGCCACTACGCACCGGGATCATCGACTCGTTGGTGTGGCCATTCTGTCAAGGCAATGCGTGACTTCGAAAAAGTGGAAGAACCAGGCTCAGATATTTTGCATGTTGTTGAAGAGAAGCTTAAACAAACAGTTCCATCCCACAAGCGGTTGCTAAAGGCGCGTGAGTAGGAGTAAATGCACATCGTCTTGATTTGTGCATGTCCTACGAAACCACAAAAGTTACGTTGAAAAAATAAACGTTGAAAAAATAGCAAATTGTTTCAGAACTGAGTTCATTGTGGCAAAGGTTGCTGTGCCTGCTTACTTTAGGGGAGTGGTAACAGCACTAACTTTATTCTGTGCTCCACTAATAAGACCACAAGGCTGCTCCCAACGATACCAACTGTATGGATTGAGTAAAAGCTAAATTCAACTTTCGGCTGCTGCTGTGTGCAAAGAAGATAGGAAAAAACATACATATGATTTTTGAAGACATTAATGGCTTGGCATTTAATTTTAATAATTTGAAATAATTTGTTAATTGTGTAAACTTTTATGAAGCAGTTGACTTTGAAATCATTAGATCTCTATAGCTTCTGTCTTTATTATAGGGCATCTCAATATTTGAGGGTATTACAGTGCAATGCCATTGGTTCAACAAGTTGAACGAAATGCGTTGGGGACTTGTTTATAACTCTACATGACTGGTTGATTGCGTCGAGTTGCAGATGTGATTACCAATGTTTGTTACTATAATTTTGTGCATAGTAGCTGTTTATTTTCTCGCTTTTCTGTTTGACGACTTACCGTAATTTTTATTGTGTGACTCTTTGCAACAGTGTTGTTGCAGAGCAACATATGTCATAGTCTGCGACGGTCACATAAAACCTGTGCCTTTTTCTGGTACCATGTGACCATAGCTAATTCATGTACTTTCTTCCGGGGACCAGCAGTCAATTGAAATTGACTCTTAGCAAATGTGCATTTTGCACTGTTTTTGAAACCTGCAATTCTGTTGATTGTAGTTCTATACCAGGCAGAAACATACAGTTGTTGCGTGCTACAAGTCGATCAATCCAAAGTGTTAGATCTGGTCCCGGAGTTCAGAATGAATTCAAAGGGAACGAAATTCTTGGTTTATAGGAATATTAATTAGAGAAGAGTCTTTTCTGAATTGGAATAGAGTCTTCATATAAGGCCCATGTAAAATTCATCTAAAATGACGTTATATAAAACGACTTCATATGAAATGACGTTATTCTAAGTTGTCATTTTCTATAGTTTAGAACTGGTATTTTAAACTTTGTTTGGTGCCCATAAATCTTGAAAGCTGAAATGCATCTAGAAAGTTCTCTTCAAACAAAGGTTTCATTGATTGATTTTTTGTAAATGTTCTGCTTTTTTATATTCTTTTTTTTGCTGCCTGCAAAAGAATGTAGATCACCAAAAAAAACACAGTGCTGACTTTACTTTGCTAACAATGGTCTGGCGGTTTCAGGAATTTTCGCTGTCGAAAGCTCTCAACCATACCGATGGACACATTGGCAAGCACACCAAGAATGTGCAAAACGAGGAGCCGCGCTAGCATCACCTGCCGAAATATGGGAAATTCAACAGAACGGGTAAGGTTTGGTGCCTGCTTAATTTGGAAAGTTTTGACACTGCATTAAGTGTTTTTCCATTAAACTACTTTTCAAAGCTTGATTGTACAATTACTTTGTAGCGTTTTGACTGGAGTTTTAGTCAATCTGTGCTCTTGTCTGGCAAAGAATGCACCAAAGGTGATCGAAGTATTGCGATAATAGGACAAAAAACGTTTTACCTAAAAACGTTTCCCCGGGTAGACGAATTTATAGTAAAACCTAATGAAGTTCACATTATCGGAAAACACATTTTCGGCTAGAAGCAATTTGATCACATGATCGGTTGAACAAANCTGTGATGGATCGGTTGTGTAGGTTCCTAGTTTCTACGAAGAATAAGAAATATTTTCAGCACAGCTTCTTTCGAATTTTTCCAGGCAAAAATTACTGCCGTCTATAGCTTGGAATGGCATGGACTTGGAACCTCTTTTTGACCTTTTTGTGATATTTTATACGCCCTTTTTAGTACAGGAGACAATGGCAAAATTCACGCGAAGTTATTTAGTTAAAATGTTCCGATTATGATGCACTCCAAATTCACGGGCTTGGTAGGTAATATAGTTATGGCATGACCCGGCCAAAACTTTTCTGAATAAATCATGGCCACGGAGCCAAGTCCACAACCTTCACCGTCGAGCAAGTAAGTTGATGAACACTTTTGCAAACATCCGAAAGTGGAACTATGAACTCGGCATATTGTTAAAATGAACATAAACTAAAACCTGTTTGCTCTCATCAACAGTAGAGTGGGCTCGTTACATTAAACCTGTCTTCCCATTTGCCTTACCACACGTTGTGTGCAGTAAAATTAATGCTGCGAAGAAAACTTTAGCAGCTTGTCTGCACTTTTTGAGAAATAACTGTCTGCTTCCCTTTGTCGTCAGGAAATCTATTTGCAAGTGCGGTTGGTTATCCGACAGAACAGCCCGTTATCCCATGGCTGAAGTTCATCCGGCTTGTGGCAGCGCTGCAACAGTGCATACTTGTAATTGGAGGAAGAGATGGAATGCATTTTGCTACATGGGTAATTTACACTCGTGCCGCAATGGCGCGCTATTACTGCTAAACGGCACCTTTTTGTAACCAAAGAAATTTGAAAATGTTGAGCTGCTTTTAGATAGTATGGAGTGGAAATTTCACAACTGACGTGACCTGCAAACTCCAGATATTTGAACAATGCAAACGCTTGTAAGATAAAAGTTCTCGATTGGATGAAAAAGTTTCTGTTGCGGTGACTATAAGCTTATGTGTGTAGGTGCAGTACAATTCGCAATTTATAAAAGTCCATTTAGACTGTTTCAGGTGGTCTCTTGCAGATCACTTAAAACTGGAATGATGTGACATATTTCACATTTTCTGAGTTTTGCGATTATGATTCAATTCATCAACTTTTACCACAAATTATCTTTCAAAATGTAAAAAAAAGTGACAAAATATCTTAGATAACTCTGATTTTAATTACTGCAAACTATGGCACATCTTGAACCTCCAGATGGAAAGTCTTCTGATAGAATTGCGTTTACACACTGTATTTTGCGTAAATAATTGTCTTTAAAGTATCTAAGGGTTTTACTTTTCGCTGTCAGTTTCCATAGTTTTTNTCGAATTGATTGTTTAAACATCATCATGTTAAGACTCCAAGAAACTGCAAGATTGAATCAGCAAACTGCATTTCAGCGAACAAGCCTTTCTGAAATCCTTTTATCAGGACCTCTGGCGCTTATTTTCAATGCTCATTTTCAGAATCTCTGGTGCTTTTTTCAGGGCCCATTGAAAATTGCAGCAAGCCCCTTGGCATGGAAATGGGCGATATCAGGAATCAACAATTATCAGCCACATCAGCTTACCACACTTTCTGGAACGCAAGGTGGGACGCTCATTTAGCGCGGCTTAATAGAAGAGGTACCGTCAACGCATGGATGCCGAATCATGATGACACGAAACAATACATTGAAGTGAGTTCTAGGAGGTATCATAAATGCTGCAGTTTTACGCTTTTTTCATAATTATGGTTTTACTGTTGATGTGAGATTCGTTTTGCGTTTTATTAGTAGAACATCTAAAATACAAGGTTAGCCTTTCACCGAACGCAGGATTTTTAAAAGCCTGTGTTAAATTAATATTGCATGTGCCAGGCGCAACCTAAACCCTTTTCGAGATTGTTTCAGTGCAGCTTTGCTTTTACATTACATGAAAAAAGAAAAGCACAGGTTAAAAAACTCACTGCTTTTGAAATGACAATTAAAAGCTCTTGGTTTTCTGTAGGCTTTTGAGGACTCTGCTTTCATTTTTTTGCGATGATTCAAACTTGCATATATCTGTTTTCAAATAATTACCCTCCACATGTGAGACAAGAAAAGAATCTATCAGCAAATTTTTAAATAGGAAATAAATTTCACGTAACACTAAGCATTGTCAGTCTTTGAATCTTATTCAAACAGAATCTTATTCAAATTTTATAAATCGGTTTATTTTACAAAACGATGTTTCTCAAACATTGGACTACAAGTACATGCCAGTAATATTCTTTCTGAATTACCCACTTTACAGTACTTGCTCTCTTGTACTTCGCTACTTGCAATAAACAATCGGCTGCACTGTGCATTAAATGATAATTGCATGAAGCGACCTGTTCGCAATCTTTCAGGTGTTATATCAGTGGCGCAGCAAGGATGTTTGGTTGGGTAGAAGCAAAAAACGTTTGATTTCAGTTATATGCAAGCCATAAATCAAGAAAACACAAAACGTTGCATAAACATGCGGTACTTGTGCACTTCATCGTGCAGCCATAAAAAAATTTGCAATTGTCATTGCAAAAAAGATCATATAAACTGTTCTTTCGAATCCAAACATCGCGTTATGGCGCACCACAACACAAAATATGTCGACATGTACGACAATTTCACGAGAAATCCGCTTCTACTTTTCGCCGTTTACGACATCAAGCTTGGAGGTACACAACACCTGTGGCAATTCAGTTTCCTAATCTTCCAAAGACTTCTTCTGTTCAAGGCTTTGAAGGTTTCAGGTGGGATTTCATCGCAACCTGCAGCCTCCCCAGCACCCCGAACCTGCAGCCTCCCCAGCACCCCGAACACCCCAATTTAAGGAGGCCACTGCAATTCGGGTCACCCATTTTTACTGTCAGTTTTTCACCTATGAAAGGGCTAAATAACTTTGTTGTCGACGCTTGGCATCACTACGCCATGGCGTTGAGCCTTTATGACTGCGTCTAATAATTACCGTGATGTGAGCATAAAATAATAGCATTCGCCTTTAGAAGATTCCTGCTATTTGACATTAAAGTTACTTACGATTGGACATGGGACAAATTTCAAGTAAACTTTCCTATCCCACGGGACACATCCCAAAAGCCTGTAAATAGCTCATCGATTTTTATTGTGGTAATTTCTATTTCTTAACAACTTGCGATTTACTTTTCTCACAAATTTACCTTCTGCATTGACCAGAAAAATCGTTTTTTACTTGTAGCAATTTTTGACTAATTCCACTGCACGATAGCGCATTATATGAAGTTTTGCTTATTGGTGTTTTTGCCTTTCTATGCTATTTTTTTCGAAAATTATTACTGGTTTTGAAAACATTTCTTCTATTGTTTCTAGTTAATCTGTGAACAGTGAATATGATTCAGACGGTCAATGCATTTGATTACGTTGATTGTTTTCAGCAATGTCATGAGGAACATGCTTTCGCAACGACTGTCTTGACAACAGTGCATTTTAGTGCATTACAAAATGTTATAGCATAAATCCGATCGGATTCAGGTCTTGATATATAGCGTAATGCTTATGGAGACGAGATGCATGAAGCTGAATTTAAGTTGCGTAACAACTAAAGCGGGGTCGTGAATTTGCTTGTGTGAAATGTGAAATGAGGTGTGTACATTTTGCAGGCGATTAATTCACTGCAATTCTTCCTGCACATTTGCGTTTTAAGAAATAGAACATATTCATCCGCGTATGTTTTTAAGCTTCCTTTGCATGAAACGATATCAACCGAGGAGGGTGAGTTCTTGCATTATTATCCATAGCAAAATCGTAGGCAGGAAAAGTACGCCTTTATTTTGGTTTTCAGGCATCAGAACGTGCGCAAAAATGAACCAAATTATTATCTACAACAGCTCTAAATTAACCAGCGTAATTACAACAGCTCAGAGTGGCTTTCAATATGTCTGTTAACGTTACAATCGATGTAACGTAGCAGCTGCTCATGATCGGCAAAGTTGCGTTTGCACTGACGCAACCTTTCCGAGCAATTTACGGAAATTCTTACTTGCAGGTTGACCTTGGCCAGCCTAAAGCAGTAACTGCAATAATGACGCAAGGAGTGCGTAGATACCTCAGGAACCAATACTTGACCAAATTTACTGTGTCGTACAGCAAAGATGGTGACTTGTGGATCCAATACAACGTTGGTGGAAGCCCGAAGGTAGAGTTTGAATTCCAATAAAATTATAGGAAACCTTTCATCAATTGTAACGTTATCGAGGTTTGTTCAACTCCGAGTCGTTCAACTTCCTTCAACTTTCGTTCAACTCGTTCAACTTCAAATCAACAAACATGTTGGTAACATTGCGATGCTCAAGAATTGCAATTGATGCATTTGATAAGAATCGTAATATTCCTATTTTAACCCTAGGACTACCATACGGGTCAACTGACCCTTTTGCGATTTTCTTTTCAAATTTTAAGGAAAAGGTTTGCAGCTAGGAACCTCAAATGTTTTGACTTTTATTATTTTTGTGTTCTGAGCAAACCACCAAGTCGGCAAAAAATTTATTTTTAAAACCAGTGTTTCGCGATGGAAAAACGGTTTATTACCACACGGGTCAATTGACCCCTAAGCTGAGAATGTTGAGCTATCCAATTAATTTCGAAACAACTTTTGCACACAGGTCCAGAACACGTTCCACACACACACTTTGAACAGTTGCAACATTTCATTCTTGTTTTGTTTGACTGGCTTATGCGGGTTTTGGTTCTTTTATGGATTGACATGCCTCAGCAGCTCCTTGAATGCGTTTCAGATGCAATACACGGGTCCCTACATGCCTTACAGTTTCTCTGGTGAGCACAGCTTTTCTGCCAGTTTGATAATAAAATCTACTAGACCAAACTAGAGCAGACCTTTGGCCAAACAATATCACAAAAACCGCAAACCTGCATTTGAGATAAACAGCTATAGGATGCCTGTGAAAAACAGCTACAAGGCCACCATCGAGCGCTCAGCTGTGACAGATTCCGCATACTTGCATACTACGTCTTGTGGAAAGTTAATGGATGTCGTCGAGAAGCCTCTTGAACAAGGTGATCCACAAACCTGAATTCTTGCTTCATGCATTTCATGATAACCTCCTTCACGTACTTTTTGGTGTTCACAAGCTAAATGACGGTAATTACTCCGCAATGGGGGACCCGTCTGCCCTAAGTTTTGGACATAGGGGGACACAAAATCTTTTATCCCCCGGAATGCTTTGTGGTATCAATATAGGTGTATAAATTTCACTGCCAAGGTTTTGCCAAGAATTTTTAAGTCTATTGATGCAAGGTGCCGCATGTTTGGCAAAATTTGAATACTACCCGATGTGCGTGAAAAAAGCGGTATGATTTAGGCGTACGTTTTGGATCATTGTGCCAGTCAATGGAATCCCAGAGGCATGTTTATTAATTGGAATTGCATTGCATTGCTGCCAGTTATTTGAATCTCTGAGATACATGTTCACAAATTCCACTTTTTAATGTAATGTTTGTTTTTGAAGAATAATTGAGGTGTCTTCTTTGTTTTATCTACTTTTTCAAGAACACTCCAAGCGCTAATACTAAAGTTTTGTGTAGCCTACTTGATAAAGACGCAAATCAAATAACTAGTTATCATTGTTAGGTACTAGCACAGCACTCTCTGCAACTGACATGACACCAGGGACGTGCCCAGTGGAGCAGTGGGGTCAAAATATATCATCTCCATAATTTGCCAATTTTACAAAAAGGTCTAACTACGGTTGAGTGAACACGGTGACGTCATCGAAGCGCAACCAAGAGCATTATACTTGTATGATAGGCACACTAGCATGCATACCACACAACATTTGTTCCCCAAAGGTTTCTGGCAATCCCGGCCCCTGCCGCAGCATAACGTTTGAGCAGTTTGCATCCACAATTTCACCAGGCGGTGAAATCAAACAGGAGCATTGCCAATGCGCATGCGCAAAACGAGCAGCGAACTCATTGTGATGTCACCACAGACAAAAGTCACACTTCGAACTACATTTATATGAAACAGATGTGATAGCTAGTGCGCTGTGTGCGAAAAACCCACTCATATTCAACGCAGGGGTCAATTGACCCCGTTGGTAATTCTTGAAGAAAAAAATCTTGGTAGTCCTGGGGTTAAAACGCTTCCTAATTCTGATGAATGGCGGTGCTTGTGCGCTTGCTGTCAATGATGTCTTCTGTCAGTGATGTCATAAATAAAATGTGCAGTTTATTCTTCAATTGAAATATTGGCTGATTTTTTAAAGATATTCCTTCGCAATCCTAGGCGTAGAGAGACGAAAATTAAAAGGGGCTACAGCGTTTTGCCTGATAAACTATGTTCGTGCAAAAAAATAGATTCTCTAAAAAATTTGACAATTTAATTTCTCTAAGTAATGACTAATGAAATTTTTGTAATGAAAAGATACATCTAATGAAATTTTTACCAGATTAACTGCAAAAGTTGAACTGGCAAAAACGTTATTAAAAAGATTAGAATTTCCGGAAATTATTACATATTTACAAAACCAAGGATTGGTTGATTTTTGCACGTTTGTAATTATTTTTGCCCGAAACCCAATATTTAGGGTATGCAGCCCCTTCCTAACTCCTCGACCCCTAGTGAGAGGAAGTCCCATACAGTTTTGCACTCTTGCAGTATAGTGATGTGACGATAGCACATTCTATGTCTGAACCCAATAGCAGGCTACTGCAGAGCTATGTAGCATCACTAAATATTAACCACTGCCAGGATTATAACCGTAAATGAATTTGAGATTTCGACTACCTTGTGTTTATTTCGAAAACTTTTATTGGAGAGCGTGTAAAGCGAAAGTGGCAAATGAATTCCAAAACAGTCAGTGTTTCGCCTTGATTTGCATGCAGGCAATTTACAACTATTTCCAACTTAGTTGTTTCAGGGGAATTTCGCGATCAGTATTTAATTTTTGCTTATTTATATTTGACGAATCTAACAGACGTGTTTGGTTCAGACACATGGTCCATACCACAGGAGCAGCCAAGCGAAAACAAAGATACAAAAATACTTAGCCACAACTCATTATAGGGTAGGTGTTAGTTGGTACACGCATACACTACTGAAGAGGAACAAGCACTGAAGAAAACCATCAACAACATCTGTTAGATTCGCCAACAGTCATATGTAAGTGTTAATTGAGGAGAAAAATGGAGAATTGTTTGAAAGCATTGAACAGATGAAGTGAGCGAATAAAAAAGTTATATGGAGTTGCGCATCGTTGGACAAGGCATACAGGTTGTTTCTAACCAAGGCATCAAACGTCCTGATGAAATTGATAACTTGATGTGGGCGAAAATTCAAATACCTGGGGATGTAATGCAAATCCGATAGGGAATATTGTGTAGGCAATGCGGAGGCGTTCAATACTAGGTTTACTACACTGTGTGTACCAGCACCACAAGTGGGCAGGCATAAATTGGCATGCAATACGCACGAAACAGTGTTTTTAACTGTAGTTAGAGCACTGATCACAAGTACGTCTGGACTTGTTTGATGCACAATGAAGTGGCTTGACATGCCTCTGCGCGTAATTGTCATCTTTTAGTGAGACATGAAGTGATACTTCGAGATATTTGACTTGGTCGGAAACTTACCACTTACGCCATTCAGGATATCAACTGGTGTGGTAGGCTGTTTATACTTTTTATGTGAAAACCTACACCAGCCGTCTTCTTACAGTAAAAAACAATTTCATGTTCAGTAGCAAGTGGCGTAGCCAGCCCAAAATATATTTGGGGGAAAAATTTTTGGATGGGTCCAAAATTTTTGATTTTAGACGAGCAACAGTAATTTTTGGGATACCGCCTATCAAAGCAGATAATGACTACATTTGCTGAAAGTTTGGGAAGCATGGCCCCATGGCTCCCTCTGGCTACGCCTATGTCAGTAGCATAATCAATCCAACGCAAATATTCAGATGGCGTTGAAGACCACTGACGCTGGGACAAAACACACATAAATGATCAGCAAATAGTAGGTGATACAAAACCATATTTCCCACAGTGCACCCTGCTCTGGTTGTGCCCGGCTGTTCTGAAATCTTATCAAGGTAAACAGCGAATAGATATAGACTCAGATATCCCCTTGTCTTACTTCGTTGATTACGCTGAAGGGGTCTGAAAGGCTAACACCCCATTTCACTAGCATGGTCTGATTCCTATACCAACTCGCCAGCAGTCATACTATGCACCAGGTCCGTAGCCAGGTTTTAAGGTTTGGTGGGGCAAAACAAATTTTATGGGGCACGATTTTTGTTTTTATTGTATAAATTGATGTTGAAGAAAGCAACAATCAGATGTTAACGCGACTGACCTCAGTGGCAGCACTGCCTGCATCCACGATCTGTTTCAGGATAACGTGGTGCAGCTGAGCAAATTGCTGCTGACAGGTTGCCAGTTTTCCAGCGTGAGGATGAGGGTAGAATATCGTGGTCGTGTTACGCGGTGCTCGATTTGCAGTTTTGTAACAGCTGGAGTGTGGTCGCGGTCTGGATACGGGGGTGGTCGCGTTAGTGAAACAAAAGTAATGCATTAGCATTGGGAAGACCGCGTTAAATTGGTCGTGATAGCTGGGTGATCGTCGACGGGATGCCACTGTATATTCAAAACATTCCACCCGTGTTTTGTTAACATTTATCGATATGGTTTCAAGTCTCCAGCAAAAAATGGAGACTTGAAATCAATGAGTTTCGTACATGCTGTGACGTCCATATTAGTTAACGATTCGTTTTTTTTTTTTGCTCAAGCTTTCTTGTTTCAATAATACAAATACTTCAGTTCGTTCATTTACTTTTTCCTAATTAACGACAGTTTTATATATATAGAGAGGCCCCTTCCTTCGTTTCAGCCAGGGGCCCCACACAACCTTTTCCACCCCTGAAAGCGACCGAAATGCATTTGTAGCAGTTCAAAATAACGTGTTTTGTGTTGGTTGGGGAATAATCTTGAAATTGGGTTAGTCATCTCACAAGCTGAAAGATCTTTACTTTATTGCATATTTTAGGTACTAGCACTTGTTAAGCGAGTTTTTTTGCAAAATAAAGGTGTTTCAAAATTTTAGGAACCCTGACATGAATTTTACAACCGTGCAAATGCCAAACGTTTCATATTTTGGCAATGAACAAATTAGGTACTTGTGGAATTAACAGAATTGGCGATAACTTAACAAAAGCAGGGGGCAATGAATTCGAAAGTTTTGAGTCTTTTGTGAAAAAATAAAATATGTAAAAACTGGGCTTTACATAAGGGAAGCTTCATATTGAGAGGAAAACGCGGTGAATACTCAGAGAGATTTTTAAAAGATTTGGGAGCAAGGGCAGAGAGGAATGTTATAGTTTTCTTTGGAAATTCTTTCCCAAAAATGGCATAAATATAGGTCAAACTTGGCATGTAGTTTTTTCAGCCAACCAACCATATGCGCACATTTCAGTTTGCGATGTGTAATTACCGGTAGGGTGCTCGTTTAGGGAACTTTCAATGCTGCAAGTAAACCTTTGCTAGATTAAACGTGTCATGTTTCCAAGGTTATTATTCTACGTTACAAAAAGATTCTGTGACTTCTGTGAAATTGTCCAGAATCGTGTTTATTCCGCAGGCGTTAGGGCAACAAAAAACAGAATGAAACGTTTTCAAAATGCTGAAAAGGATGATTGCTCATCTTTCTTGATCTGCTGGGAGAATTTCAAATGGATTTGTTTATGACGATTTTAGATTTGCTGACTGCTGAACTACAGCGGAACCGCGAAAAGACATCTAACGATTCCAAGATGTTACAATTCATAACCTGCGCCTCTATCAGACCTTGTTCACAATCACAAGCAGGAGGCAATTGAGTCGGATGACTTTGAATTTTAATGGTTTAGGGTTCTGAGCATGCTAATCCCATAATGTCACAAGTGATTCCGTGCTTTTAGGAGTATAACACCTCTAGCAATTAATTCTTTAATAACAGCGGTTGATGTGACAGATTTCCGTTTTCATAAAAATAACAACTGTTGTGTATTGGTTTCTTATTTTCAGGTATTTGACGCAAACAGTGACAACAATGGTCATGTGCGAAACGAATTTGATCCACCAATTCTGGCGAAACACATTCGGATCTACCCTTACGCCTGGGTTCGCCACGTTTCGCTACGGTTCGAACTGTTTGGCTGTTCAATAAACCAGTATGTGGCCTCTACTGATAGACAAGGATGACAAGTGAACGCAACTAACCGATCATCTGAAACTTTCACACAGCTAGTTTACACATAAAAGGATTATTTTTCTTGTTGTACAGTGCACTCAACTCTATGTAAATGTGCTTCACAACCATTTGTTCTGTTGTTAAGGTATTAATCTTGAAATATTTCTAAATTTTTCCTAATGCAAACGTAAAGTAAATGTGATGCTGGGTTGGTTAGTCACACGAAACATTTTCAGAATCTGGTCTTCATTTCCTCTCTTTTCAAAATAACTTGAGTAATCCGCAACCACAGCCAAAATTTTGAGGTATTAAATTGTTTCCCCATAAGGGACCTATAAATTTATTGTAAAATTTCACAAAAATGAAAAAATACTGACCATAGTACATTTACCTTTTTGAGACTTAAACGCCCCAGCAAGACCGTTGTATTCACCAAAATGTCTCAGCATTTTCTTCGCTTGAACATCGCGAGTGGCTCTTGTATAACTTCTTTTGCGGTGGAAAAACAATTGAGTTCTACGTTTGCCTGTAAAAAAACTTTTATGTCTTATTGCCATGTGCACTGTTTTATTAACAGTCCGTGCAATAATACAACTACTTGCGTACGTTTTAAAACCCTTCAAGACCCGCGTGCGCCACTTTTTTGCAAAGCTTTGCAACGCCATAACTCGTCAGCCGATTGAGCCAGAAAGGTGTTCACACCCTCTACATTTGGCAAGTCTTCTAGTTCAGATTTTAAAAAGATGTTTTCATTTCGGGTTTGGTGTTGTTTGTGGATGACGTCACAATGGGGGCATGCTTTTGCCTTTTTGGCCAAGTATACCTGGCTCTGGGCGCCAACCCAACAAGCCAATTTTATGGCTCAAGATGTTTTTGAAAACTAGACTATAATCCGCTTGCTTAAAGTCCTTATTTGGTTTCCTAGCATATCTGGAGGCGAAATTATGGCTCAAACCCCCCATTTTTGTCAAAAATAAAAGAGTTCCTCGAAAGGTATGATTTGCCCTCTCAGGGCAAATTTTGGTCAGTCATAACTCTGAAGCAGATAGAGCTCGAGAGCTGTTCAAAAAAATTGTTTAAGTCTTAGGTTTTGGGGTTTTTGGTCGGTGATGTCATGAGGGTTTGCACAGCTCTCTAGCTCAATCGGCTGGCGAGTTATGGCGTTGCAAAGCTTTACAAGAAAGTGGCGCTCGCGGGACTTACAGACACGTCTCAGAAAATCAAAGGAATTTGAAGAATGAAAATGTGTGTTCTCTGCATTGCAGTATTTAAACCAGAATCCTTTCAGTGTTTTTTTTTGGAGCAGACCTGCGAAGCAGTCGTAAAAATGAAACTGCTCCCGCTCAGGCTCCGGAGCTTTTCATTTTCAACAGCATGGCTCCAGATCCGGAGCTCTTGGTTTTCACAAGCGTAGTTCCGGCTCCGAAGTTCTCTTTTTTCATAATATGGCTTCGGCTCCAGCTCCAACTTCTATTCGTTTTTACACACAATGTTTTCAATTGTCTTGATGTGCCTCAAGTTTACTGGAAAATGAAATATATCTGGCATACAAAACTAAACAAATACATCCCACTTTGACTTGTTTTTTCACTTGCTTTTCTGAGAATGTGCTTCACGTGAAATCATATTCCTCATGCGTTTTCGTTCTAATGACACATCTAGTGTTTTTCGTTCTAATGACACGTTTTCGTTCTAATGACACATCACGCCATTTCTCAAAATTATGAGGCCGACTGCCATGATCACGAAATGCAAGTACAATAGAATTGCCCTATAACGTCACTTCAAGGGACCGGAGAAAAAGCGTCGTTTTGGGCGAACTGTCATTATAACGAAGTTTTGTATTGTGTAACGTCTTCACTCCCACACACAAAACGCTAGACTTTAAACATGCATCACAGTAAAGAGAACAACGCTAATACACGAAAGACGACGAGGATATATACTGTACATTGCGGTTGTGTAGGGTATACGCTTGATGGCGTTAATGCATTTACTGTACTTTGATGAAATACAAGCTTTTAAGATACACGAATGAATGTCGCCATCATAATTATTATAATGAAGAACTGCAATGACTTCCAAGTACATCGATGTATAGAATACATGAGGGAGTTGGAGGCTGCGAAGGACCAAGGGTCTTGCGCATGGCGGGTTAACCCGCGCGGGTCGCGGGTATCCGCATTTGCGGAGCGGGTGCGGGAACACGTACTGCTTTGTGTGCGGGGCGGGCGCGGGATGAGAAATTCTTTGTGCGGGTAACTGAATGTTGAGGCCAAGGCACATGAACTTAATCAGCTCAAAAATCGCAAAACACGTGGATGTATTAAAGTTGTTTGCCAGCATTGCGCTTAGGACAGTAAGCCTACAGCAGTTATTACATTACGATGTAACAACCCGTTGTTGCGAAACATTAGCTCACACTCTTGATGTTTCGAGCTTTTGCAAAAATGACTCTGACTCGAGTCTCGAGTCAATGATTGCGACTCGAGTCGAGTGATTCGGTGAAAAACGTTACTCGAGTTGAGTCTTCAAAAATCGTGACTCGAGTCGTCCAGTCATTGATTCGAGTCACGCGATCACTGGTGTGCAGCACAAGCAACTCATCAGCAGCATCCCACATTCATAAATAATGATTAAAACTGTAGGTTACTAGCCAGTAGGTGAGTAGGTTATTCGGGTATTCTTCGTTAACATGCTGTGCCTTCATAAAATTTGCGAGGATTCTGACTACGTATCAACATTCAGTTCTCGAAGTAGAAGGACCACAAAGGTCAAACAAAGAGAGCCGAATCTGATGGAAAAGCATTTTAGTGGGAGATCGATTTCGCGTCACGTACGCGTTTTAATTTCTGTAATTGTAAGCAAAAACTTACAGTCGAAATGATGAATAGCAAAGTAAGACTTCAGCAGTTTCAAACACATGCTAAGGCATTATAAAAAAAAGCGGACTTTCGATTAAAGCAAACGCAAATTTGCAGTTGCAATACCGAACTGAAAAGACTATTATTTGCCTAACTGAAGTAAAAATCTAAACTATCGTCGGTTGCAGTAGAGTACCGCATTTATTCGATTGTAAGCCGCGGCTTATAAAAATTGTTTTTCATCATTTCGTGCGACTTCTTACAATCGACTACGCCTTACATTTTTTTCTTCAACTCATCAAGAGATATAGATGATGCTCAACCTTTCCTAGGCTACATATTGTCAACCAAACTCTCTTTTCGCATTCTATTCTCTTCAGCATCACGTGCACCTCCGTCACAGCAGGGATTATGATGAACAGAGCGCAGTTATAGGGGTGCAGTGTTGCCAACTGGTATATTTTTATGCCAAATTTTTTTAATTTGGCATTTTTTCGAGATGGTTGGCATACATATTTTCGGTTTGGCGCATTTGTCAAATCTGGCATAAATTTGGCATATTTTCGGACAACCAATTTGTTGGCATATGCAAAATGTTGAGCCTTAACAAAAATGGCTATTTTGGCTATTGTGAAAGCCTCCACCTTTATTCATCCCCAATATCTAAACACAGCCTAAAATATTTTGGCGTTATAGATCACTTGGTGATAAACTCAATTGGAAGCCTCAAATTGAAAAGTTGGTGACACAACTCTCCAAAGCATGTGGAATGTTATTTAAATTAAAACACTATGCCAACATTTCAGTTTTTAAATCTGTTCACTTTGCTCTTTTCCATTCCTATTTTAAGTTATTCAACACTTAACTGGGGAAGAGTCAATAAGACTACTTATGTCCTCTAATTAGATTGCAGAATAAAGCTGTAAGAAGCCTTGAATATGGCAAAACTAAAATAATTGTACTCTATTCTAAGCACAAAATTTTAAACATCGCTGATATACTTAAATTATCAGTTGCCAAATACATGTGTTTTTTGATGATGGTGAATTACCTAATCGCTTTGATAACTACTTTTCTGAGATTGAATCAGTCCACAAATATCAACAAGGCTTGCTTCTTTGCAAAAATATCATTTACCAAGAATGAAAATATCTCTGGGTCAACTTTCTATATTGGTCCCAAAATTTGGTCTAATATTCCTGAAAATTTGTAACTTTATTCTGGTGGCTTTTATTTATTTCATTTTTATACTTCATGCACTTCGCAAAGCTGATGATACCGTCAAGAAGGCGTAGTTTATATTCTGCAACATCCTAGTGTCTGATTCTTTGCTGGGAAACGATTCTTTTCGATAGACAGTCTTAAAATGTGTTTGTGTGAATTGGCGATTGTGCAGTAAACTTTATCACAGAGTGAAAAATATTTACTGTCTGTTTTCCAGGTGTATTTATTCCGAAAAAAATGAGCATATTTTTGTCCTGTTCAGCATATTCTGAGACACAATTTTGCATATTTTGTCTTTGTGGACTTGGCAACACTGTAGGGGTGCAATCATCACATCGACTTTCACTGCGAACCCTTTATGTCCCGGACACGCTAAAATTTTGGCGCAGGTTTGCAACGCTACAACTTGCCAGCCTATAAGAGCTAGAAAGCTGTTCAAACCATCTACGGATTCAGCAAGACTTGTAGTTGAGATTTAAAAAAAAAAATTTTCGTTTCGGATTTGGGGTTTTCTGGGAGAGACGTCACAAGTGAGCGGGTGTGTTTGCGTTTTTTTGGCCTATTTTACGCGGCCCTGAACGCCAACCCAATGAGGCAATTTTTTCGCTCAAGTTTTTTTCGAAACTAGACTATCATCCGAGTCTTCAGAGCCCTTGATTGGCTTTCTAGCATATCTGGAACCAAAATTTGCCACAAAAAACAAAAAGTGGTCAAAATTTCTACCCCTACAAAATCAAACATGGGGTGAATAACACCCAGTTTGTATATAGCCGTAACTCACAGCCAGAATAGTGTACACGTGGTTTTTGGGTCTCAGTTGAGGCCTTGCAAACCGAGTGCTTTAGACTTAACTATCGCTAATACATGGGTTCGCCTTTAGCAGTTAA
>JGI24158J21664_10000752_pt1 | contig 32394 bp, 18 predicted proteins | sample Ectturendosymbi3_FD_21664 | JGI IMG/M metagenome (IMG submission 21664)
ATGCACACCAACGAAAACGGAATACAGACAGTATTTCTAGTACCCGAGTAGCACATTGTTTAAATTTTGTTGTGAAAAGTGTCAAACACAGTTTATTTTGTATTTCTTAGGGAATTTCTGACCAGATTTCTATTGCACTGTATCTCAACATTCTCGCACCTAAGTTTGAACGTGCCGTTGGTAAAGCATTTTGCTGAGTTTTAGTTTGTCTCGTATTATGCAGATCAACATCTGTAATGAGTTTTAAATAATTATTAAATGTAGCCGGCAGCAGATATTTATTGTATTTATACATGAATTTGCTCACTTTAAACATGTGGAAGGATTTGAAAAAGGAGGACGAATAAACGCCCGGCAGGAGGACGGTAAAAGCTCACAATGTGGGACAATTTGGCGTAAAACCGTACAAATGTCCACATATGTTCAGCACAGTCATCTCTTCTTGGTTTCCGTATATACGCTGAGCATTTTTTCCTTATGTGATCAGTTCATTCATCTATCTTGAGGATTAGTGCATCGTCGTCGGTAAGCCGCGACGAATCATTGCTGCCATCATAATGGAAACGGTGGTACAGCTCTGAGCCGCAGAAAGCCTTTCCTTCCGCGTTGGGTGCTAGAAGTCATTTGCTTTAAATTTATGCGCTTCTCGCGTCGCTGAGCACGTTAACGTCAATGTCGGAAATAGTTCTTAAAAATATTTGGCAAGAAACTGACCGAGCCATAAAAATTCCTTACAAATTCTTTTGATTTTGAATTCATACGTTAAAGGGAATTCCCCTGGAGTCATGCTGCAAGAGGCTAATTGCCCCAAATTGCCCCTACAGCCGACGCTGGGGACTGCAGATTGTTTGCTGATCTTTCGTGGTTTTTATTTAATATCTTATTGCTGGTCACTAGCAGAAGATCTTCGAAAATGGGTCGTAGATAGATTTATATGTTTGAAAATTCAGTTATCAGGTTGTTAGTGAAGAGTCAGTTCAGGTTGTATTCTTATGAATCAGCCACGAGTGGTCAAATACGGTCCGGGCACGATTTCTGTTGGACTTAGCGTGAAAGCTTTCAAATTCGGCAGGGCACAGGGGAAGCATTACAATTAAAATGATGAAACGCCTTTGATCAATTGTAAGCATAAGTTATTTTTGAACATCTTTTAAGTATGTGCAATATGCGAACATCTTTGGAGATGGATTTTAACGAACTCAAGTAGCATGTAAGCAGTTTTAATATCTGGTGGGTGGGAACCATTGTCTGTATTCACCCCTTGTGTCCGAGCCTGGCCGCCGGCCGCATGTGGTCCGCGAGAGGGTTTTGAGACGCCCTCATTGCTTTTTGAGATTTGGAAAAAATGATCGATAGAGCTACGTATTTTTTGCCACTGTTTAAAGTGCTCGGACAGCGAGCCAACGATTTCCTTTCAAATGAAAGTAGATGAATAGAAATGATTTGCTTAAATTTTACGAAACAAGTCGTAGGAAATAAGCTGTAAAAGCCATTTCTGTAAAGATTCATTTGCTGCCATTATTACGTAACCCTCTTTGTGCAATGTTTAAGGACGAAGCGCAACTTACGCTTCTTATACAAAGTTTGCTTCACAGTTTGAAAACTTTAAATATAAACTTATTCACCTGTAGTTAAAATTTTTAATCTAGTTTCAAACTACGTTTTATTTCGCATGACGTTTTACGCATATCTTCAACCTGCCGTCCAATCGACCAACGTATTTTGCCAAGAGGTTTCCGATAAAATAATTAGCACTAAAAATCAGCTGCGCTAAGAAACTTCTAGATTCAAAGTGTCTGATAATTGCGTTGACAATGCAGTTTCTGCTTAAATTTCTTGAACCGAAAATTTTCTACTTATAAAAATACTCAGCGTGACTGCCATTTTCAAGAGCATCATCTTTCTCAAATACAATTTTTGTAATGATTTCATGTTTGTTACTGGGCAAGACATTTATAAAAATAATTTATTTCAACGTTTTGCTTATGAAGGACTGCGGGTTCACCTGGGCAATTTACATACAATTGTTATTGTGCTTGTATCTGAAGTGAATGTAAAAGCAGACAAAATACGGGGACGTCAAACGTGTGTTTCGCAGTGAGGTGATTTAAATATATGATCCCGAGGCACCGTGTCCTTATTTTTAGAAATTCTTTTGTAATGCAGAAAACAGGTAATTTGATCAGGCAACTGTGGCTTCCTGACTTCGACGGATTGACCCGTGGACTCGGACTAGTAAAGGAATATTTCATTCTACTTAAATCGCGCTTCTATAGTGTCAGTAGCTTCAGAATCAGCACACACTGGTGCCTAGAAGGGAAACTTGATTTCGCCGCTATCCCGGTATCATCCGTTCCAGTGAATTTGAGGAAAAATGAATTGAATCACGCCAACTGTCACTTACGAACAAAGGCGATTTTTTCACTAGCCAAGTGAAAAAATACACCTTATCATCAAAACGAAAAACGAGGCGCTTGCAAACAGTCAAAAACACCTAGAAATACAGAAAAAATTGCCAAAAGTTGTAAAACAAAGGAAGAAGAACACTAAAGAAAAGAAATCAACTTCATTTAACATGAGGCAAAGTCACACTGTGGTTGTTAATCCTAGCTTTCATTTTGTTTAAGCACTACTTCAAAAGTGTCAAGGTAATTGTAATTGTGTTGTTGTGCACATGTAATGTTGCAACCTCTCGGTTAGCCTGGCGTTGAATGTGCGATTCACAACGGAATGTACACCCTTATATATGTGGCGCGAACAAGCAGTAATAGAGTGATCTCGTCAGGTGATCTCTATTGTTGCTTGCTGCCACAGTGTGAAGCTTTGCGCCCTCACCGCTCGGGCTTTCTGATCGCAACAGTAACAATGAAACATCCACAAAAATTTGGTTTGTTTTCAAACCCGTGTTTAAGCCCGATTTGCTGTGATAAAATCACCTGTTCCTGGTCACCCAACTCGAAAGTGTTCCACGTGGCGCGGTGTGAACTCCAACGCTTAAAAACTTTGCCCCGAATATTGTTCACTGCATTACACGCAACAGGCTTCACAAATGCGTTGCTTGGCGCAAGTTAGCACTTACCCTAAAGCAAACCTCTTCCCTTTTGACTGTAAAGCAGTGACTTCAGGGACCATTCGTCTTTTGCTGGCCAAAATTATCGAGCAAAACGTAATGTCTGCATGGCCCTGCGTCTCATTCTTGCTAAATCGAAAATTTGTTGTGTGCCAGTTTTCTGCAGTTTGTAAGATGTTGACCAACTGTGGTTGATCTTTTGTATCCGAGCATGGCTTCGTCGTCAAAAGCTTTTTCCTTCTATACGAGACTGAAAAAGAGGTTGGCTCAGCATTTCAGTTCTTTCTGTTGTGAGGGCTTGGGGATTAAGTCTATTCTCCCAGCACGTAGAAACTAGTGTAACCATGTCATTTGCCATGTTGAAAGGAGGTTTACATCTTTCTGCTTTTTCTACAATCGAACAAAGCTTTCATGATAGCTTCAGTTCTTTGATTTAGATGTCGGAGACTGATTGCTTCACTGAAATAAATGAAATAAATTTAAAAGTTGACGGGGATTGATGCGAACTTGGCTTTTACGAAGTTTTCAGTGGCAAAAGTAAAAATGCTACCAGATGTAATGCTGCGGGTTAACGTAAAATTCTCAACAGACCCAGTGTGACCCTTGATGCAAATTTGTCGAAAAGAAAGTTCTAGCCCATTATTCTTATTTAATTCTCCATGAGGAGGTTCTAGTAATACCGTTTTACTTTCGTTTTCAGTGAACCACAAATAAATTTTATTTCTATTTTGGGCTGAGAAAAATTCTAGTTGCTCTTCCAAACTGAAATTTGTCGATGCAGAAACAAGCCTAGTTGTTAAGCTTTTTCACTTCCCGCTGAATCCTTGCAAGAGAACTTTGTTTAACGATTTTCATGGATAGATCCGAAAATGCGTGAGAATTCGAACAAAAGTCGCAGTGTCAGTCACTGCATGCAATATGTTGTCTTCACTGTCTGTTGTAACTTGTAATGTTTATACTCTGGAAGAAAAAGGACGATATTTATCATTAGGAAAAGCGTGAACCCTCCACAGATATCTTAAAAAACAAAAACTGTTTCAAAATTGGCAATCCAAACAGAGTAATTTAGGGAAAAGCGGCTTGTTGGGTCAATTAATAAATATGTGCGGTTTTCAAAAAAACGAACTGATCGACTAGCGGAAGCTCATGGTTTGACTTTCCAAATATTTGAATAAGGGGATATATTTGCATATGGTTTTGGGAAGCTGTTGTAAAAAATTTTATTGCGAGATACCAAAGCGTCTGGAAAATCACATCGAAAGATTTCAGTGACAACATTGTCCCTTCTTTTTTAAGAATCCATAAACGTATCAAATAACAATAGCAACCTTTACAAAATCTAATTGTTGTTCAAACACCGTGTCCACGTGAACAGTTCTTCGACTCAGATAGTTGGACTCACGCATCAGTCGAAAACACATGACATGTTTGAATGAAATTTTTGCACTCACCAGCAGTGCAAAGCATGATTGAACCCCAAGTCAAGTCTTTTCTTTTTTTTGCAAAAAGAAGTGAAAACAGATAACGACAACAGATGTTGTTAGATGAAGAACGAAACATTTAGGCAAGAAAGCTTCAGGGAGGTGAATACGTCTTGACTGAAGTTGACGAAGTAGTTCGTTCACGAACCAGGATTTAGCGAGGTCAAAACAGCGGGATTGCGTGAAATCAGGCATTTTTATCTGAAACGAGTATCCTCAAACCTTTTCACAACACTGAAAACTTTCAGACAAAAAAAACTGGATTCAGTCCANAGTGACCTGTGCGATCCTCTGGCTTNAAACCTACATATATGTTAACGTTAAGTGAAAAACATGAAGTTGTTATGTGCTTTTTCACCAAACTGCATCCTGAAAAAGAAGTAAATTAACTTGGAATTCTCAGCCTCGACTCAATTATCCCTTTAGACCTCGTCTTCACCGTCGGTTGTTAATTCATTTTGTATTGATAATCGAACAAGTTGCAGGTGGTTCACTAAGCTTTGATCTCTTAGCAAAAAAACGATACTCTTTAGAAGGCTGTGTCCTACCTATACCTATGTGCGACGGTTTTTGCAATGTGCTAAGCATTGCAAGTGCGCAAAAGGGCGAAAACTTTTTGTAATCATTTTGTAGATTCTTTGGGGAATATCATGACTTCTACTTACAGGCCTGCTTCACGGAGCCAAAAATTGTGTTTTCTTCGAGGTCGTATTTTACGCTTATGTACGTTATTTCGCTCATATAAATGTGATATTTATTGAAATGTAAATTGACAGAGCTTTATCTACTGGGAAAAGTGCGTTGTCTGTTGCTTTAATTGAGATTACAAAGGCTGTTGCGTCGGCGTATATGGCTACAACATGACTGGAAGCTGCTTGTAGCAGTTATCAACCCAACACTGCAGCAGATGTTGGCTAAAACATTTTTGAATTTTCATTCAAAGTTAGTCTTGCACCTGTCACGATACAACATCCGAAAGGATGCCGTAATTGGTGAAATCATGAAATGAACAATAATGCAAAAGATTTCTTTGTCTCTTTTCATCGCAAGCGTCTAAAAAACGAAAAACACGAGATTTCCAGCGCAACCTTTTATTCAACTCGCGTGGGTCATCGAAATATCAGCAGCCATTGTCCGCAAAAACATCCCGGCCGATGTTTAGTCGCCCGCTTCATTGGTGTGAGCGAGTCGTGGCAACGATCGATTTTGCGTTTATCAAATCTTCGATTTCGCTGACCGCAATAGTCAGGAAAACTACAGAGAAAGGATCCATTCATATGAGATCATAGTTTTCACTATACGTCGTTCTATTTAACTGCAATTCTGTATTTATGAATCGTGATTGCTGAATACTGAAGCAGTTTTGGAGAACGCCAGATGATGCTCAGGAGACCTGTGACACAAGATGCTTAGGCAACCTGGTGTACAAGCTGATAAAAGTTTCGATTTTTTAACAATCTTTGTCGACACGTTGTTTATTCCCAGCGAAATTTGCGACCTCAAATTTCTGTTGTAAGCGTCATAAGGGTGTATGTTAGAATTCAGTAAAGAAAGCAAATTTTTGTTGTAGAAGCGTTGAAGGAAGCATGATGTGTGTCTTTAGTGGTTGATTAAGGAATCACACATCATCCACCAGAGATAGATTTGGATATATTTGAGAGCTGTACTGCTACAGCACGTTCGTAGATTCTGTTCGCTTCCGTCGATAAAAGCAATTTTACTCTCAACTGTGCGTTGATCTCAAAAATGTAGAAAAATGTGGAAAATGTTTTGTTGTTGCAACTTGAAATTTCAGGAAGTAATTTTGTTTTTCTTGCTATTGTGTGTCTCCAATTAGTAAAATATCTATTGTAATCATTAGATATAATAGGTTGATTGTTGGCTAGTTTCCTGTACAAATAATTAAACTTGCGTTACGAAATTTCTTGTTTGGTGATTGACGTTCTTTGTCAAAAATATGCCTATTCGGCGCGGTCACGTGGCTCCGCGCAACCTCTACCTGGACAAAATAATTCGAAAATGCGAAGCAAAAAGTAAGTAAATTTAGTTAATAGTCGAAAAATCGTAATACGCTATAGTATAAGAAGAGTCAGTTGTTCAGTGCGAACGTAGCGTGAATGTATTTGTTGCAAAATATAGATGCAGTGGCTGAACATCGAATAAAATTAATTATTCAACAAGTTGATTTAGGGATCAAACCGAGACGCCTAATACTGATACTACCTAGTCCTAAGACAAGTATTTGAAAGACATGACGCTGAATGGAAATGCAGTATTGCAGATTTTATCATTTTTCATGTTTTGGTACATTGAGTTGTTTAGGATGTAGGATCTACTCCTGCACACTTACTTTTTTTCGAAGCTATGTTTTGCAATATCATAAGCATCGTGATTGACTTGTAATATTATGAGCATCATGATTGAAATGAGCCGCAATATTATGAGTATCGCGATGGAAATGAGCGCTATAGCCTAACATCATGCTTGTTGGTCTAAATGCAAAAAAAACACTACTGTCGGGCAGCCTGGCTAAGTCCGGCGGTCACATCTATTGCTCCGCTGGATCCAACATGTCACAGGCCCAGAGGCGAAGATCTGTCCTGGGCAAGCATTTCTTCTTTGTTTTACCTTCGTGCTTGCTTCCACTACCAATCGTTAAAACTCACAGAAAGATTTGTTCACAACTGGCAGGTCGGTGTATCTGAACCAGAGGCTTCTGCTGCTTGGCCCGTGTCCGAGGCAGGCGCGTCAAGGCCGCTATCTTGCAAATGCCTCAGCTATTGTTGCTTGTTCGATTGTCTGTAACCTTAGTATTCTTTCCGATTCCCACCGAACGAATCCGCGTAAATAAGCTGTGATTGATGTGGCAGTTCATCGTCTTGCTGTCAACATCGCTGCTCTCAGTGAAACCTGGCTTACGGGTTGTGGATCAATCCCCGAAGAACTCTGTACTTTTTCTGGTCTATAGCCCTCCCGGTAGCGAGAAACCCATGCTTAGGGTTAACTTTTCAGCCCGTAATTCGTTGGTTGGATGTATCCAACGACCAATAGCGTTATCTTCCCGCTTAATAGCTATGAAATGTCACTGATCTCGAGATTTTATTTCTCGCCTTGCTCCAACTTTAGTGCTCTCCACAGAATCTAAGAATGGACTGGCTGGCAATTTAAATGATCTCATCGACTCTGACAGCATCTCCTGTCCAGTGTAATGGGGCTACCCTTCCTAGCGGCAATGAATGACAACAGCGAACGCCTGCTGGAAATATGAGCTTGCTTCAATCTGTGCAACGCAGGCACTTTCTCTGCAGGATCTCGGTGGCCCAAGATAACCTGGATGCGACCTCGGTAACAATGATGACATCAGCTGCACCAAATCATTGCGAGGAGGCAGCTGAAAGACGTGACACCATGTCGCTGCGTACACGCAATAAACTGCAACTCCGAACATGCATTGGTCCGTCATTATCTGAAGACGGTTGCTGAAATACGTAGAAAATGTTCGGCCAACATCTACAGATCTAAAATGCGTGACTGTAACAAATTGAGTAATTCCAGTAGCTCCTCCGATCGATTAATTATCGTTTATGAGGAGCACCATACAATGGGTACGGAACAACTTAGAAGGTAGCAATAATACGACTACAAATTTTGTAGCTTCAAACACCAGATACGCAATTGAATCTCCAAGTTATAAGCAAATTAATGCATTAAGAGCTTGACCGCAAAAAGCAAAGCGTTGATTCAGCAATGCTTTTCTGGCCATGTCATTTGAAGCATTGTTAGGTGTAATTTTCGATCATTGCTGACTCTCAAGAAATTCTCCGTGTCAGGTAGGCTCACGTGCCTAGAATACGTTACGGTTCATGTGACGTAAATATTGCGCTGATGGGCGTGCTATTCATGTATTAAACATTATATTGATAAAAAGTTTTAGGGATATGCGACAAACAGCGTTGGGTCGATCTTTTGCTGATATTCAATGTGCGTGCACCATCATGTTTGCTACGCGTTTTGTTTGCAGAACAGACATTCATTATCGGCAATGCGCAGTTCGCCAACTGCGATATCATCTATTGCAACGACGCTTTCTGCAGCACTTGCGGCTTTTCGCGACCAGAAGTCATGCAGGTCGGCTTTGGTCAGATGTGATTTTATTTTTTTACGTGAAAGCCGTTAGTTTCTATCTAATTTGCAAATCGCGTACATATAAAGAACATATGGCAAGAGAATGGCGTTCGTACATTTTATGCTGTCATCAAGTCAACTACCTCTGGTTTGGGTGTTTTTTGACTAAAATTAGCATAGATTTTTTGAGAAAGTTCCTACAAATACCATTTAAATTGAACGCTTTAAGCGCGTAAGATCAAGATTATATTCGGAATGGAGCGAGGCTTGTAAAAGATCATCAAAACTGGAAAAATTTATACGTTGAAAATTTTGTCCTACGAATTTGAAAAACTTGTGATGTAAACTATGTGGTCTGTATTATTTACGTAAAAACTACACAACGCCCAACGCATGTATAAAATAAAAAACTAAAAAAAAGCAGGGAAAAACAAAGAACGGCGGAAAAATCTTCTATGAAATTTGGCTTACAATAGACCTTTTCCTCATTGGATGTCATGCAGCCAAAAAGAAAGCATCCGGCAGTTCTAGATTATAGGCACTAAAAAATTTACGGGTCGGATAGCTTGATCAACTTCTATGAAAGTAATAGCCATCGCTAAAAATACCGCAACCGTAAGTGCCAATGCAGAAATCGTTAAGATACCACGAAACAACAAGCGATAACTCTTGTGAAGCAGAAAGCAAAACCAATGGTTCATAGTTTTTCGGATTTACAGCATCATTAAAAGATTTAATGTGCCCTCGTAACGCACTTTTGCAAATTTAACTGCGGGCAGAATGTGTTTTACTGGACACAGGTTTTTTTAAAGGTGTTTTAGGGACCCGGATCGGGTCCCTAGAACTGAAAATAGGGTCCCTAGAATCAGCGAAAATCATCATCGGATCCCTAGAATCAAAGAAAATCGGGTCCCTAGAATCAGAGAAATCGGGTTCCTACAGGTACATATCGGGTACCTAACATTTTTCTTAAAAAAAACCCTGCTAAACATCAAAATGAAGGTCGATAGCTCGCTAGGAGCCTTTGCATTTTTTGGAGAATATGTAGCATGATCCTCCTTTTCATTTTAGTCCTATGCGATAAGTTTTTCCTGAAATACCCGATTAAATTGTGTTTCCTGAAGTGTTATCTCGTTTAAGGAGCGAGCAACCATGATTAGGACTTCTCCCGGTCAAGTATTTTAGTACTTCACTGCCGAAATGTGCCAAAAGTCATGTACTGGTACCAATAATACTCTTACTTTTGCGCATAAGGTGCTATGAAGTTTTTCTATACGCCGTGATTGCGTTGTTTTCTTGTTGGACAAGGAATACGCTGTTTGTTAGTTCAGGCACAGCAAGATTTACCAAAGGTCGAACCATGTAACAGTGTACATAAAGCAGGAAAGAGTTGTTTGAAAAAATAATTTTCAAAACGTTGATCGCTCCCGCACACTCTTCAAATGAGAACTACGTTATACACCTTGCAAATGTTTTATGGTTTTGTTGTTTTTTTTTCACTACGCGAAACTGCAATAATAGTAGCTCAACCGAAAAAATTTTGCAACCGTTAGGACATTCCTATTGCCTGTAACTTTTTTATGGGCAGTACGTCAGCAAACAGGCGGTCAAAGAACGATTTGAGCAAAGTGATGCAAGATGAGTGACAATTAGCTCGCGCTGTAAAGCATTTTTAAAATGCTTTGAAGACTTTTGCTAATTGTTTATACATTTGCAGAATTGATGCAGAGCAGTGCTTTGATGCTTTCACAGTTATCGTGCTCGTGCCCGTTCCTGTATGGTGAGCGCACCAACCCGCGTGATGTCGCTGCACTGCAAGAAGCCATAAAAAAAGACATGGAAACAGAAATTCCACAGATGCAGTTGCGAAAAAAGAACGGTGAGTTTACTCTTACTCGATGCATGATCGGGCTCGATGCGATGTTTGTTTGTCAGTCCCACAGATAAAATGGATTATAAGCCATTGGCACATGTCAGGCATGATTTTGTTTGATGCTATAACTGAGGCAGTAGTGGTGTGGCAGAACCTCCACTAGAGAAGATGATCGCTTTAAGAAATTCTTCGGGGACCTCGGCAAGAGTTAGGGTCACTGACTTGCCCAGTCATCAGTAGACCACGCATTGAATCTGTAGCGGTTGCAGGACCAGGGATTCCCAAACATTTAGTTCACGGGTGTCCTTTTGCGATTTTTGTACGTTGGCATGTACCTTTAATATTTTTAGGCCGGATGCAACTAACTTGGGTGGGCTGCTTTAGATGAACTGTTTCGCAAATGTGTGTGCATGTCTCTGCTTGTGTTGGACACATGACGATAATGTTAGTCAAGGCCCTGACAGGCATTTACGAGATCAGAAAACATGGCAGAGATCGGGCTGTAGCAGAACAGAAGTCAAGGCCTTCGTGTCGGACGGTCAAGGATGCTTGTGTCTAGTCTTCTTTTCCAAAGCTCAGGTTATATAATTTTTTCTGTGTTTATTTTTACAACATTATCAAACGCTTCCAGTTGGTCGGTGAACCTGAAAGATTCGGTACTTCGCAAAAAATGTGAGCTTGGGGCTTAGCAGACAATTTTTCCAAATGAAAAATACATTAGAATGGCTTGATTAGCTCGAGTTTTTTGATGCAGCCAAGAACGTTGTTTTTGACCTTCAATGGCAAGGGTAAGGCTTTTTATGCACTCAGGATCCCAACAATTGCATGATGGAGCAGTTCGCTTGTTTGATGGTCTTTGCTCTTTGGGGTTAATGAGCCACTCACATTTAGAATGTTTGCCTCTAGGTCAGTTGAAAACAGATCTTTTCTTACTTTGACAGCATTCTCAAGCACAGTCTGTGGGTCGCCACCAATGCAACCGTCATAGAGGTACCAAAGATTTAGACAAATTTTTTTGCGAGGTGACACCGTGGATAAGAGCGAAAAGGAAGGAGCAAGAGAGTATCCTTGTTGAACATCACTGGCTGAATCCAGGCTAAACGTTTCATGAAAATGAGATGTTTTCGAGAAATAGTAATTCCATCAAAAGGGGGAGATTTCTGGAAAGGTGTAAGCAAGCCGCTTATGAAGGGGTACTCTGAAGAACGCTGTTAATATCATTTTTAACATCGTGTTTCAATAAAAGTATTAATTTGTCCGGTTGGTGCATGAAATAGCGTGTGGAATGAACCGCGGTTGCATACCTCAAGGAAGTGCCAACCACGACTTGAAAGGGCAAAAAGACCCGACAAACCTGTGGGATATAGGGTCTTAAACAAACTTTGGCGTCAGTAGGTGCAACCCACAGCAATTGGTCTCAGGTCGTCAATATTTTTTCTTAAGCCGTGCAGTTGTGCACCAAACAAGAATGGCAAGAGGATTGTTGATACATGTGCTTCTGCAAGGAAATTCACTTGCTCAATTAAGTGAGCATTGGGAGATGTACCTGCATCACTAGCTGTAACTAAAATGCAGTGTTTCAGATGTAGAACCATGCTGGAAAGAAGAGAGTGCGTCACGGACTTGGCTGGAGTTGAAGCGTAGTGGTGAGCTGAAGGCACGGTGAAGCGAGGTATAGGCCCATGTCCTTTGGGTCTTGAGGGTGTTCTTCTGTGAACATCTCATTAGATTCTGTGATGAACTTCCCGTTCTTGCATTGACTGCATGCTGAAGAGGCCATAGCATGCTTTGTATCGAAGTGATGGGTGATATTGCATTCCTTAAAAACTGAAATTCTTTTGTGGCACCACGGACACACCGGTGTTGATTTATATGAAAGAAAAATGCCTTTTTCTTTTCACTCTTTGTGAAATATTCGGCCTCTCACTGCCTTCTTTTTTTCGAATCACGATATATGCATTAGCGCTTACGCTTAATTTCACTGCTTTCCCAAGTTTTTAATTGTTATACAGTGATGTGCACCAAGCTACTGTTCATTGGTGTGGTGTCGCGATAGTCGGCTTTGCTGGTTTGTGTCCCGCAAAAACTATTCTTGCGTGAAACCGGCGCCGGAGTGAACGTGTCAGTGGCAAAATAAAAAGGTATAGCGGATTAATGCACGGCTCCTCAGCCAAAGATCGATTGGTCTGGAGTGCGTTTTTTATTAGGGCAACAGAGACATTGCGAGAAGTATATGCATACATGGAGTAGCCATTTTACTCATTTTTCGCTTTTCTATGATCAAGCGGTGTTGCGTCTAAGAAAAAGCTGCTCACGCATAGTTTGCGAATCGTTTCATGATCATAATGGAAATATCCATACGGTGCTTGTTAAATAGTGTCATTTTTAAAAAACTGACGAATAGTGTCAAAACTACTGCATCTGTACCTTAGAAACAAAAAATTCAAAAGAAAACTCCCGTGTTACAGGAAAGTGTAAGCCGTACTGTGGTTACAAATTACTGCAGAGCAGCAGGGTCATTTGTGGCTTATCCCTTCGAAAAACTTACAGGTGCCCAAAAGCTCCTAAGTAATTTTAGTTTCAAGAGTTGTTACATTCTCACTCCAGGATTTCATGAATAATGCATTACAACGACATTTGCTATGCACTTTCATGACTCTAGATATGCTGAAAAGATAGAATGGTTGCAGAAACTGGCTACCTTTACGTAGATTAAAGTTGCTGCTGAACAAATCTGTTAATTTCTAACTGACCATTGTTCAATGAGTGTGACAAGGCGTTTGCCATTTTTTAAAAATATATGAAATGAAGATTGTTTTTGTTAAACAGTTAAACACTTGTACCAGAACATTAAAATATGGGGTTTGTTTCTCAAGTTTTATTTTGTTTTGGAAATTTTCTAGTCATATCATGAGAGCAAGCCCAACTTAGTTGATATTTATACTAAGAAATGAGTTGCAACACTGAAAAGCTTTTATTTAATATTTTTGTCGTAAAGTCTGCTTTTGTTGTCGAAACCTCTTCAACAGATTCAAACCCATAAATAATTATTTGATGGTGACTTGTGGTTTGCTGCTTTCTGTGAATCCACGTTTTATCTGCTCTGACGCTGAAATAAATAGGTCTACTGTCATAGATGTGTCTATGACTCTGCAAATGAGTTATGACAGGTTGTGCTTAGGGATTATTATAATTAGCAGTGCTTTGCTTAGATGACAGGACATTGTATAATCGCTTAATGCCGCTGTGAGGTGACTGTAGCCAGTGAAGGGGCATTACACTTGTTAGGCTAATTAATGCAGTCCGTTTATAGACCCGTAGAGAACGGTACCAGTCGTTGTTAGCTTTTTGACTCAGTTGTCGATTGCCAACACCGTTGTTGAACGAGTACATTATGGACTTTATTCGTAGAGGTCAACGGATGCTTCTTTCGTTCGAAAACCCACCAGTTTTTATAGGTTATACGGAAACTTCAGACGTCCTAACCTCCCGTCAGTGAAGGTGGCGACTGTTGGGGTGTTAATGTTCCTCCTACTCGTGGCTGCTGTTAAATAGATGCGTTTTTCCAAATTTTTCTGCAGTGTACCAGGTGACCTGGGGACGGGTTCCGTTCTGCTTGCATTATTTATGTCGCGGTTGTGCTCATTATTTCGTCGCCTCCATTAACAGCTCAAGCGGCATCCACGTCAAGCACTGCAAGTAAAACTGTTGGGCTTCTGCACATGAGATTAAAAGTTACGTCACGTGGACCTCGCACTGGATGACATTAGTGGTTGTAGGTGTCGTTGCTGCCAGTGTTCGACAGAAATATCAGCGTTGTTGCAGTTGGCCAAGCAGTGGTCCCATTCTCCGATTGTCATACAGCGTATCTTGCAGTGACATCTGTCTTCGTGAAAGGCCAGAAAGCTTGTGACAGTTACAGGAAAAATAGAGCTGTGTCACAAATAAAACCATTTTGGTTTCCCAGGTCACGTAAATATCAGAGGAAAAGTATTTCTTAACTCATAACGGTCTTTCCATTTGTTAAAGGTTCAACCATATGGCCACTTTCGCTACAGTCTAATCATATATAAGGAGGCAACCTGCACAGGTAACTCTTTATAAAACCTGATTATATGGGTGAGACTTGTCAAAATTGCCATTAACGTTTTAGGAGCACAGGCGCATTTTTTCAAGAACTCAGCAATTACTTCATCAACTTTTTCTGTTCAAATGCTTGCACTTTGGCAGCTAGGTAGATTGCTGTAACTGTTGAAGTAGACGGCATCACGTTCGCTGTAATTGATTGCATTTGTTTGTAACAGTTGTTTTCTGATAGTTAAAGTTGTTCCGGAAACGTTAGCATGGCATACCGATGCACTGTTTTTCACCACCTTTCCCACAACGATTGAAACATTATTACTGCTATCCAGCTATGACAATCTTGCAGTGATTATAGGCTCTGGTTTGAAATAAGACACTTACACACTTGTAGCTTTATTGAAACTGCTATTAACGTTTTTTCAAATTTATCCTTCGTTTGTTTCGCTGTTTGAAAATTCCGTTTCTGCGCACCCGGTCACATTCATTCAAAAACAGCTCGTTTGCTGCTAATCTTCATCTGATTTTTGTTACCTTTGCCACGTCAAGGCTATTTAAAACATCCACATTTTGGCTTGTCATCTCTATTACGAAAAAACATTGCGAGTATTAGAGTTTGTTCCAGCGCACACGAGTTGGCCTTACTTACAAAAATGTTTTCTAAATACTCTTCATAAAAAATTTTCATTGTTGTTGAAAATAAAAATTTAAACCATTTTTTTCAGTTGCGCCGCACTCAAAAGTATTTAAGAAGTTTTGAAATAAGTTTTAATTGTTACAAAATTTGTTCATATTTTGTGAGTTTTTTAAAAAAATCTTGCAGTTTCAAAATCTACACGCTTTTAAATAAACTCACAGCGTATGGACAAATTTTGTAACGAATAAAACTTTTTTTGTAACGAATAAAACTTTTTTGAAAGCTTGTAGCTTTACATTGTGCATTTTCGTCGGGTGATCAGAAGCTTTGTCGAGGTAGTAACTTCTAAAAGCTATTAACGTTTTTTAAAACTTGTCGAAAGTCGCGTGAGAGTTTTGAAAAAACTTGGCATCAATCAATCGTGACTCCTTCAAAGAGTTTGAACTGGGAGTATTCATTTAGCTAGTCAAAAAGTTTTGAATATTTAAACAATCAGGTGCAATTTTAAGTACTCATGTTATTCCACTTTGTAGCACTATAAACATAATTTACCAGATTTTACCACGCCAGTCACATCTACATGTGTCTCAATTATGCCGGTTGGCTATTCTTCTGTTGATTGTATTGGCGAAATGGGCTACGTGTTACGGTTCATTAGCTTTATAAACGTAGGTGTCTACAAACTCAGAATTTAGGTAGTTAAAACCCCAAAAAAGCTTATGAAAGAGACGAAATACGTGTGCTAGAAGTAATTTGACGCGAAAGTACAATGCAATTCAGCATTCGCAATTTTCTCAGCGAGCCAAACCCAACAGATCAGCATTTTGAGAAGGGCAATCAGTGATACTCTACCCAGTGTCGCTCCCAATAGCGACCATTTGAGTCAAACTGCTATTAGATCAGACAAGCAAGGCCCGGCAATAAAAAGCAAGAGCACCAGAATCGTGACGCGTTCGTCTGCTGCAAATTTTCGCTGCGCTATTGTGCTCCACAGTCAGAAAACAACTTCGAGAAGTGTGATGATCAACGTTAACTTATGTAACCCGGACGATGATGATGCAAACCACTGCTTACGCTGAATGCTCACAAAAGATCTGTTGCAGTCACGTGTATGCTCAACAGACTGCCAAGTTCTTCCGCCAGCTTATATCTTCCTACATTCCGCGAGTGTTAGTGTCAAGTGACACCAATTGAGCAAGTTTTCTAAATTTACAAGTAGTTGAAAGCTCGACGTCCCTGGCAGCTGTTTACACCGTTTCCACACATTCCATGCTTGAGCTTGGGCAGACCTGCTGACAGCTTAAGATAAAGTCGGAAGAAAGCCCGTGCGATGAGTTAAACTGGTGACCCATCACTTTGAAATCCTGCACCACAGCAAGATAAGTTGGTTGGCTCGTAGCTTGGCAAAATTAAAGTTTACATGGTTAAATGGTATGAAAGATTCAGGTTTTGTTGTACACACGTTTTACGTCACGCTGTGCTTTGCTTCAGAAAGGTGGTGTTTTCACGGCTATTCTGATATAGCTGTACAGTTTTTTAAGAAGTGTATCAGTTGATTCAGTTGAGAACACTCGGGTTAGTTAATTGTTAACATGAAATCTTTTCATGTTATACATGCGATTACATAAAACGTATCACAAATATGCTTAAGCAGTCAGATTTTACTAATTTTTTGATCACCAAGTCGGATGGAAATTTTGTTGATGAACAAACCATGGAAAAATTTTTGATGAACAAAATAGACCTGAAATCTCTGCTTAACGGAAGTCAGTGCATCTAGTTGTCGTAGCCTCACTCTACTCGTGTAGCAACAAAAAGCGCTGGAAAACACGTGTATCGGTTGGTTCATCACAAAACATCTATCTTCGTGCATGAGATGTTTCTTTGTATTTCTAGCTTTGAGTTTTATTACGCAACTAATGTAAAAATAATGATTTTGGAGTTCTACAAACTATTTAGTGCCCACAACAAACTGCTTTAAAACCATACTATGTAACACTTTTAGTTCTTTGAAATACAATCTCTTTGTTTTCCGCTTTACTGCAATCCTGCACTGGATATAATGACCTTGTAACGAGGATCTTCTCGCTGAATGGATTAATAGCGGACAGCGAAAGTACTGAGGTCAGGGCTTTGATGGATTTGAGCATTCGCCCAGCGTGACATCGAGGCTAGTTCAGATTTCGAGTCGCTGAACTGCCGAAACATCAGGCGAAATTCGCAATCATTTGCTTTGAATCAACTTGCTCTTTTACAGAGATGTTCAGTGGAAAATGCGATCATGTTGAAGATCAATGCTTGACCGCATAGTGTACCAGAAAGTGGCTGAATATACCGATTTAGTAAATTGGCGATTAAAGCAAATTGTGTCATGAATTTTTCGTAAAAAAGCTTGGTCTGATGTGACTGTTTTGATATGGACCACGGTTAAAAATATCTTTGCTCAACTACAGTTTTCTGAAGAGACACACTTTGTTGATTATCCAGTTGCTTTCGTGAAATTTGACGGCGTGATGATTGTGGCTGCCCTTGTTTCCTGCCAATTAAAGACCTTACGTGTAAATGCAGCGTCTGGTCATAGCATCGTATCTGAGTCTCACGTCAACATCGATCGTAACAGTCACAGTCCGCGCCTGTCAGAACCACTGTACGAGCAAATGGCTTGCCACAAGTCAAGCGTTTTGCTGCAATGTTGTTCTGTCATTAATCGCTACGTAGCTGAGATTTTGACGCAATGAGCGAATGTAGTTTACTGTTTTGGTTGTAAGCAGAGCAGCTAAACGAGCTCAGGATGAAGATGTCGCGATCGTAACAAGGCAATCTTTAATTTTTCTTATTATTCGTGAAACTTGTAGTGGGTTTTGTTGCTAGCAAGCATGAGCCCGGCTCGGCTTTAAAGTTGGCGTATACAATCTGACCAAACTCTATGGCTAAGAGAGCGTGTTTGGTAATGACCCGAAAGATTTTCATAATATCTTTCAGAAACACATTACGCTCTGTGTTCTTCTGCAACAATCAAGCAAGGGAATCTAGTCTGCTTCAGAACAGTTCGCATATTACTGCGTGTGCTTTTTTATTTGCATGTCATGAACCTGTAGTTTTCGTTTTAATTACTTGTTGCTCATCAAAATCATCTATGCACTTTTCAATAAATCCGGATCATTTGGTACAGGGGTTCCCCATCAGGTGTACATGAACCCCAGTGGTTCATTTGGTCTTTTAAAATAGTATATTAGGTCTGAAGGAACATTATTTCGTAACATTTGTTTCACATTAAAACAAAATTATTATTTTGAAGTAAGACTTTTAGGGAAGTTGTCGTGGTTTGTTAAGCCATATATGTGGAAAGTGAGTTGTGCAGCAAACACAAAAACATGATAAAAATATAAAGGGCCTAAGCGAACCTATAAAAGGCCCAAATGGTACCGATGAACACAACGTTTGCTAACAGCTGCTTGAAACGGTGACTCAGACTTTAAACATGCGATCACATCTGCCAGTTGACAATCGCACATAAGAAACTGACATTTCGAAAGCAGACGACTTCGCTGTAATTTGCCACCAGTGATTACGAGCAATTCGTTGCGAGGGGACATTTAAAAATCTAACTTTAAACTAAAAGTTTCCGTCCATAGAATTGTACCACCATGCCCTCGTAAAGGCAGGAGTGTTGATGCATATCATGCTATTGCCTTTCACAAGCAGAATGATGCATGGAATAATGCCCCACCAGAGAAAATGGAAAACATGCTGAATAAGATAAAGTTTTTGTTGTGTTAGTCCCAAGTTCTTCTACAATAAATCGGTAATTGGGTGCCTGGTTTGAAAAAAAACTAGTTTTGATTGGTTAAATTTGCGGTAAAGGGCAAAATCACATTTTTTCCACTAGTGAGTATGCGGTTTTTCAAGCAAAAACTCAACAAAATTGTTTTCTCTTCTACTAGATCTTTCATATACAGCTATGATGAAGAATGGGGGCAAAGTGCAAACACAATGTTCATACCTCCGAATTACGAAAGAAATTTGGACTCACTCTTGCCATCATGTTTTATAACCTTTAGTTTAAGATAACAGACCACTACATGCGCATATGTCTAGACCAGAGGTGACGAACATGCGGCCCGTAAAAGAATTTCGTGCGGCCCACGGAGCATTCAGGTCATTGGTTTTTGTTGCTTTCGTTTGTTGTTTGTTTCTGCTGATGAACAATTTTTTTCGTTTTTAACAGGTTTCATAGTATGACTAAAAAGTTGTGCGGCCCGCTTACTCAGCAGTAACTGACAAAGTGGTCCACGATAGCAAATAGTTTCTTACCCCTGGTCTAGACAGTAGCATGCACACAACATTCAGTGAGACTTGCAGCAGCTTATAGGGTAGTTTAGTTAGTGGCTTATAGAAAAAGTAGTCTTAACCGATAGTGCAAAGCAGATGATGCAGCAAAATATTGTTTCTAGAATGTTTGTTTCGAAATATACTAAAATTCGCTAATATCGACACTACGGTGGTTGCGAAAAAATGACGATATTGCTGAACTGTCGAAGTCGGCACAGGCCAATTTTTCTCTACTAGGAATGGTATTTAAATCCAATGCTGATCCACCTGATACTAACACAGAGCAATATGGCGCTGCTTTATTCCACCCAGTAACAAACAGGACGAAGGTATCGTTTGCTTGCTTCATTTATATCAAACAACCAACAGCATGTACCTGGATTGCATTGTGGGAGAGATATCGCAAAAAACTGATGCATCTTGATTAAGCCATAGGCGCTTAGTCACTGGTTGACATGCAGAGCACTACCCTCTTGCGCAACATCAGTAAACTAACAAAATCAGTATACGTCAATGTAGGTTAACAGCAACAATTTTAATAATTGAAATTAGATATTAGCAGACACAACCGATATAATTCAGGTGTTTTACCAATAACGTTTATACATTTTTGTTTAAGAATAAGAAGCGCTCTGAGTGCTGTGCCCGACTTCGTCCATCAATAAGTTATATAAAACTAGGGGGTTAGTAGACTACTTGGGTGTAAATATAGGATCTGCAGAAAAAACAAGGAGCATTGAATGTGCTCCAAAAGTGTCTACGGAACTGGGTGAATCACCTCTTTTTGAAACAAATCGGTAACACTAAGTTATTAAAGGATACGAAACTAATAAAAACTACTAGATTTCGTAGTATGGAACGGTAACAAATCTTAGTACCAGTATTACTAAAAAATATACTGTAAAAAAACTGCTGTACAAATAAGAATTGCTTTGCCTTGTGTCGTCACAACGATGTCGAATTTTGAAACGCAATTCGTAGTAAAGGATAGATCTGGGCTTGTAATATTTGTCAACCATATTATGATACTAGTCAGCTTTACTGTTTCAGCTTAGGCCGTTAAACTTTTCTCTCAGCTGCAAAGGTCTTTTTAAATATAATACTGCACACGAACAGTCACAACCAGGTTGATAAGGGTGTTATTGTTGGCGGCTACAAGATCAACCGTTTGCTTTTTGTACAAGATTTGGTGCTGTTTGAGTCCTCTGAAAAGAGTCTTCAAAAAGCACTTAATACATTTTCAGCTGCGTGCGACCAAGCTCGAATGAAAAATATTTTTAAAGAGAATGGGATATTGCGTCTATCCAGAAACCCAAGTAAGTGTATGCTACAAGTGAGCGGCAACACACTGCCGCAGGAAGAGAAATTGAAGTACCTTGGTAGTATGCACGAGTGATGGAAAGCAGAACAATGCGATTGATACACGGATTAGTACAGCAAACAGTGCTGCAAGAGCTTTATCGCTCTGTTGTCACAAAATGGTAGCTTTCAACGACTGCAAAACTCTCCATTTTTAAATCGGTCTTCGTTGCGATTCTCACCTATGGTCATGATTCTTGGGCAAGGACTGAAAAAGTGATATCTCAATTACAAGCGGTAGAGATGAGATTTTTGTGAGGGATTCACTGCGTGACAATTCGCGACAAAGTGCGCAGTTGTGAAATTCGTAAAAACTTAAATGTCAAAATATATTTCTCGGAATAGAGCGGTCTCAGCGACGATGGTTCGGCCACGTGACCGAAATCTCTCAGGAAAGATTGGCGAGGCGAGTCCTGCTGGCTGCACCCACGAGAAAACGGCACAAGGTCGTCCAAGGACCGATGGCGTGATTACATCTCCGACCTTGCTTGGTCCCATCGTGGTGTGGTGCCAGCCAAACTATCAGAGAGTGCTGAAACCTGTGAGGTGTTTAGACTCCTCCTAGGGCTTCTTCCCCTCAACCCTTCTCAGAGGCAAAACGGGTATGAAAGTGAATGAACTGAATGAGCATGCAACTGAGTTACAGATTGTTCCACAAGCTCATGCAGACCATCCAATAGCAAATTGATCGAGATGTGCAGTCGATTTACGAACAAAGAGAGTCACCCTTAAAGTGTGCAGCCAGTTTTATTTCTATTAACAACTAGTAACGCGTGCAAAATGTTACTTCAAACAAATGCCACGTTTAAAGTTGACGAAACCGGACAATATTTATCAAAGTTGACAAACAACACTGAAGTTAGGAGAATTTATTCAGGTTTTGTCGAAATTCAGGGGGTATGTTTTTCGACTCTAAAATTGTTTTTATACCTGAAAATGATATTGGATGCAACCATGAGATATTATTTTGATGCAAACCATTCCAAGTGTTCTTCACCAACGACAACCCTTGTTTCAGTGCGTGCTATGTACAGTGAAGGGCGTGCACCATTCGTTGTGAAACTTGCGACAAATTTGGTTTCGAAATACTTCAATAGCACTGCAGTAATTACAGTTGGTAACTGTTTTACATTCCATATTTTGTCATTTTTAAACTGACTGCTCTTCACGAAGTAGGAATTATTATGCACGTTGAACCATCTAAATCAGGGTCTGCAGATTTTTTGGCAGAGGGCCACATAACCTATTACACAACAGTTCGAGGTCCGGACATCTTACGTAATGTAATTTTTTCGGAAAACGTTACATTCTATGATTCTACCAATTCAATAAATTTTTAGCAAAAAAAATATTTTATTATTATTCAGAAAAGGCTTCGCGGGCGGATATTGCCCGCAGGNCGTAGTTTGGAGACTCCTGATTTAGGTTATCCACACGAAAAATGTCTTTTTTTCTTAGAGAAGATCTTCTATTGTTGCTGTTTCATGCGTTTTAATTTGATTTGATGATGCCGTAGTGCAAAGCTTGCTGAATCAGTAAATAATCAGTTACCGCTTTTATCTCTTCTGCAGGCTCATCACTTGTTTGTAACTTACGCGTCACTCCAATTAGAAATGATCACGTAGAAGTTGTGCTGATTACATTCAACAATGATGTGGTAAACCCCAAGACACCCAAACAGAGTGAGTACTGTAGATGAGTAATGTCTTAAGTTCTTTGCTGTTGAACTATTATCGCCCCAATTTATTTTATATCTATCAGGCGAATCCTGTTGTTTTGTTTCATTGTTCACCGAATAGTAATTTTAAGTAAAAGTTTTAGGTGATTTTGTTGATAAAATTTGTAGGTTACTTTAAAATTTCTGGTGACTGTAAGTAAAATTTCTATTTGATTTTTTGCTAAATTATTTTCTTGATCGTCTCTCTGTCTTACTTTCAACTGATGTTGATCCACGAAATTCTCATGTTCATTTCTAACTGCTCCTCACCTATCACAATTTTCTTTCAAGAATTTTTTAAGCTCAACATTGTCATAAAATGTAAATGAAGCATTGTTTGAAATTTACCCACCGAAGAAGAATCCCATTTGGTAGTATTTTCAACTCACCAATAAATCTTGTGTATCGCTGGTCAGGTACATGAGGGATCGTGAAGTTTATCTTTTTTTAAACGCAGCATTTACCACTAGGTACGATGTTGTCTCATGAGAAATTTTGGTAATACAGGCTGTAAACGAAATCTCCATTGTGAAGCAACCTTTAGGCGAACACTTCAGGAAGCAACTGAGGACACATTGAGTCTTTTTAGTCTACCTTTGTTCTTAATACATGTAATGTCGTTTATGAGATAAAATGTTGTTGTGAACTGTTTTTACTTATTACGTTCATCAGGAGTAAGACTGACGAAATATACAGTTTCAGACCGAAAATTACGTATAATGGATTGTTGCGAATCCAAGGCATGGTTGGATGAAGCTAATAGTGCCCTTAAATAAGTTATGTGAAGACGTAAGCTTATACCTGTAATTGAGGTAATCATGGAACAAAGGGTTTTCGTTTTTTTAAACCATTGCTTATGTAAACCAAAGTCTATTAACCTGCAGTAAACGGTTTAAAAATTTTTTGCTATGTGTTCCAGCTTAGTGCAAATTTAATCAGTCTGAAATGCGCTCTACAAGACAATTTGTAATGGGAATGATACCGTAAAATACCAGAAGAGAATTCTACGCTTTAAATAGGATGCCTTATAATCTTTCTGATTTAAATTAAAATCTTCTGTCTCCTCATCAGCTTGTGTGTTGACTGAGCACAGTTTCCAACACAGTGGAACAGTTTTTGTTGGCTTAGTTTGATCAGTTTGTAAACAAACAGTATGTATATTTTTTGGTGTTTCTTTTATGTTTACCATTTAATGTACCGATCATCGGTTCTACCACCGTATATAAGAACTAAGACATTACAGCTTTAATGCATTCTGTCCTGGAAGACACTCTCTACGACATAGGCTGCCATTATCTCTATTCCGTTATGGTGACTATTTTGCTTCATCTACACGTGTTTTCGCAGATCGTCCTCTGAAATCTTTGCGAAGGTAAGGATCGTGCATTCTGCAAACTTCTGCTCTGTATTTATTCAAATGCTGAGTAACAACGCTTTAACTGAGGTCAAACTTGCAGAAGCTGGTTTCATTACCATTTTAACTAATGAAAATAATATCAAAATTTTTATCTTTGCCTTCATTTTTTCAAAGCTTTTCTTAGCAAGCAAGTCTAGTGAAAAACATTTTTTAAATTTTCGGTTTTCTTCCTTCTCATGGTTAAATGGCATTGTGTAGATGTGGTCAAGCGTCATGCTGAAGAGCAGCCTATTAAAAAAAGTCTCACCGTTAAATGTCATTTCCATGGGCGAAGTGAGTTTTGGCTTGTAAACACACATTCCTGACAATGAATTGTTGTGAATGGTTGGCGATTGGTACAAAGGTCGAATGCGTACCGTCAATTTCAGATGTTATGTGATATATCGATAAACTTCTTCTAATGATTGCAGACCACTAGGCGATCGCAACGCGAAGACAAAGCAAGCCAAGCAGGAAGTCGCGGTNTCGTCACTTCATTTGACAACCAGCTTCCTGGCGCCACCTAACGGAGCTGGGGCTGCTTTTCGTTCTTTGTCTAATCTCTCAACAACGAAACTTATTCGAGCAGGTAAGTTTAACGTTCGAAGTAGTTTTTTTTATCAAGAAAGCGGTTGTTTGAAACATTGTGGTTGTGATCAAAATTTGTTTACTCGGCCACTTCTAAAAATAACCCGTTGAATATGTTATGATTACCTGCAAGAAAGCTTTTTCCTGAACTTATTTTTCCATTTTTAAATATTGTTTAATATGCAAGTAACACAACGGCAACAGATCTCTGGTTCTGAAACTAAGGAAAATGGTTGTTGCTTCTGAGCTCCAACATGAAACGAAGAACCACTTTCCACAGTTCTTTTGCTTAAAAACAACACGAATTTTTCCCTGTTGATTTTAAGCTTTATTTCTGGTTTGTAATCTTTTCGTGCGAAATTTTTAGTCCGGCTAAGTTGACCGGCTGATGTTTGTGCTTATCGGTGGAAATTGAAAATACATTTTTGCGGCTCTCCGTCTGCACAGTTTTTAGTTTGACCAATCAATATAGGAAAATTCTATTTATTCCGTGTCAAAAGTTATATAGAATGATTAGGAGAACTTGCTACGAACCGTTTTTATGCAAAGTAAAAGGTGGTTTTTACCAACCAAAGCATTTGATCGATGCACAGTAGTGAAAAACAGTTTTCTACAAACTTTTTGCTTCGTGCGTATTTCAGATCGTCACGAACGAAACTCTGAACCTCACATACATTCTCCGGAGAAATCCTTGAAGGTGTCTTCGAAAGACTCCACTCATAACTGTTCCCCTCGCATTCGCTGCAACAGCTCTCCAGGGCAACCCAGGTCTAAAATTGCACGACGTGTCAGTGGCATGGAGTCGGAGAATTCAGGTAAAACGCACTATACCAGCTCGAAACTAANTTTTGAAAAAAGAGAAAAATCTCGAAGAATGAATTAATAAAATCGACTACAAGTTCACAGTAGTGCGCATCTGTGCCAATGACATGCTCAGGTGTGAAAATATTGTTTGCTTTCAATGTAAAGAGGGATTGAATGCTTTAACTTGCTCATTGTCACGTTTTTACCTGCTCACACACGGTTGAAGTTTAACAGCTTTCACCCAAGCGTCACACTGCGTGATGCATATAATGTTTTTAGTATCTTTTGCTTGTTTACAAAACGTTAAGCTTTTGACCGTTTATGCCAAAGTGTCACAAAATTCTTATCAAAATAAACAACGGCATATTTTTTGCACCGTACTTCTGCAGGGGGTGAAAGTAATGAATGACAGTTTGTTTCAAAAAATATTTATGGTTATTTATCTTGAAGCTTGTAATGACTCATGAATTTTGAAAATTCTCCATTCAACTTACTGCTCATAATTGCGCATTGTTTACAGAACTTACGCCTATGATATTTCCTAATAGTCCTTCCACGCCCTCAGCCAGTACTATTCGCCAAACTGCCTCTATGATAAACCTCAAGGAATTGAAGCCATGTAAGTGTTTGTCTTGAAATTCAAAACGAGACTTTGCATTGGTTTGATTCGTTATTTTTCAGAGCCTCACCATGGGTTGCTCCAACTACTTAAATTATCAGCTAATGTGCTGGACTTACCTGTAAAAGAACCAAACTCTCTCTTGCGTGGTTCGCTTTGGGGCCTACACACCTGCTCCACTCCCAGTTCACCAGTCCATCTGCAGAGCAGCAGCGAGCTACAATCGCGACGCTCATTCGTGCCTGCTGTGCAACAACTGCTCAATTCTACTGACAACAGCGCTGCACCGTTCGCCGACCAAATGTGGATCATGGAGTAGGGGAAGCAACATCAAACCCGTGATTTCATACCCGAAGTTAGCGCCAAACTTGCTGAAAAGTCTCCCCTAAGATCAACATGACCTAACCGCTTGCATGCTGGTATTGAACACTCCAACTTTAACATGTACAAATAGGAAGTATAGAAACTAGCTCCATCATCGGTGTGCGCGTGTGACGCTGAGGAGCAAACCGCAAATGATTTTGTCCTGGAGCGTCACAAACGTCGACCTTCTAACGGGGCGTGTGATTTCGCGGTGTTCGATGATGAAAGCATGAACTGCTTGGTCAATACATGCCCCAAAGTTTGATTTGGCTGAGTCGTATGAGAACAAAGACCTACTCGAACCACACGACGACAAACAGCTTCATTTTTTTTAAGTTTCAAGAAGGGCAGGATAATTTTAAAACAGGGAGGAAAGCTTTACTTATGTAGGTCATCAGGTTTAACTCATGCAAATTATGCTGGAAATTTTTTGCCAATAGCTTTTTTTTTGAAAAACGTGTTACTGGACAGCGGTAATTTGCAAACTTTGAAAGTAGGAATAAGATAAATATTTTAGCACTTGTGTCAGACACTGAAATGTTCCACTGCAGTGAAACACCTGAAAACGAAGTGTTCCAAGCAGGGCCGTCGCCAGCGGGGGGCCAGTGGTGCCCGGCCCCCCATTTAAAATCGGTGCCCCCCCATTTAACGTTTGGCCCTCCGGTTACTGCATACATCCAATATTGTATTTTAAAAATGTGGCCCCCACTTCTGGTTTTTGGCCCCCCTGCTACTAAATCCTGGCGACGGACCTGGTTCCAAGGAAACACTCAGTCGCGGCTAATTTTTCTGCGAGTGTGTATTTCACCTACTAGGCAGACAATGTCATTTTTTTTAAAGTGGATAAAAATCAGGAGTAGTTGAAACCTACTTAAACAGTATAACCAAATTTAATGTCTTGATAAAACTTATATTCAAAGTGTACTTCTAAAACTAGATAAGAGTGTGAAAAGCGTGAGAAAAATCTATGCAAAACGACAAAGGAAAAACATAGCTACCTGGCAGGCAAACAAGTACGCGTTGAGACCACGAATGGCCGCGATTGGTCAAGGGCTGCAAACAGGATTATACCAAACTGTACAAAACATTCCGTTACAGAGGAAGTTCACATTCATATTTGCAGGTGGGCCTTGGCTTTAAAGACTGTGCTTTTTATAAAGGCACCATTTAAAAATACAACGTTTTTCAAGCTCAGATTAGCATATACAGTTTTGATCATGCTGTGTATATTGAGTAACATAACTCAATTGAGAGCTGAAAAGCTAAAGCATCATTTTTCAGGGTTGCTATCAAGCAAACGATTTACTCAACAAGGATTTTGAAAAAAAATGTTTCTAGGTCAAAGCTAAACTGTAGTTTGCTTGACAGCTGAGGATTCTCAGTCATTTGCGCTTTCATCATCCGACCCCGACCTCGTTAGAACACAAGTAAGTTGAAGTTTGCGCAAATATTTCTTTTCTGTTTGGAAACTTCAGTAGGTTGTTACGCAACAATGCAGGGTTTTTGTGTTGACTTAGTGGTCGCAACTTTTTCACCGTCTCGCAACAACCCACAACGTTNAAATTTAACCTTTTTGTGATCGCGAGCGGTTGATTGCTTTGACCGAAACGAGTGTCGAATGTTTGACGCACAACTGTTCGACCGNAGTAGAGATAGTCGGCAAGTAGTTGCAACAGCACAAAAATCACCACCTTTAATTGTTGCACTGTAAAGTGAGCTTATGCTCTACAGTCGTATGTCTACTGTGATAATTTAAAGTGCCCGATTCAAAAGATTGGCGTATTTATTCCAGACTACAGCAAAGTAAGGCGGTTATTTCAGAAACTCTGCTATTGTGATGTAGAAAGGTCGACTGCGCTGCAAGAATGCATTTAGTGACAATTTCCAACGTAATCAAACATCAATGCATAACTGTGGAAACTTTCACCAANTACACCAACATTCCATTGTCAAACCATGACATATGGCAGAAGTGTTGATTGATTTTTATAATATGGAGAGAAACTGCGTGATTTAGTCAGATTCTGATTTTATATTTTTTGCCGAACCTAAAATGCTGTTATGATCGTTACAGAAAGATTCCAGTTTGCGGGATGATGCCACTTTTAAAACACGCCACAATGGAGTACCGCATCGGGATAACGCAGTTACGGACAAAGTCACCCAGGTTTGATCAGTGCCGGCGATGTTCAAAACAAAATGTCCATATGAGATTGTTTTGCTTCCATTCTCTGGTTAAGTTTAGTGTTATCTTAGCTAAGGTTTAATCTAGGACAGTGGTTCCCAAACTGGGGTAAATTACCACCTGGGGGTAACATGAGTGTTTTCTTTGTCGTAATTTTTTTTGGTTAATCTCTTTTTACTGAACAACAAAGAGCAAGAATGAAAAAACGGCATTATGATTTATTGAATCAAAACGTAGAACCAGACTGTAATAACATTTTGGTTCAACTGCGATATAGTTTTGGAGCGGACACTTTGTTTTTGATGAAAAAAACGTTGATTTCTGATGTTTATGAAACAAAGTTTACGCAACATATAAATTTTTCTCTGTTTTCTGCCAGTTTATTGATTAAATAAAATCTATTTACTGCTTTACTGCATTGACTTCACTCTCAAATAAAAAACTGCAAACAAGGAAAAGGTCATTAAGAATTTTCGTTTAACTTGCAGTGATCAGTTTTATAGATTTATTTGTTTGATCAAAGCATCATCAAAGGTTTAGCATAGGCTTTAATGATTGGTTGTTATGCGCTGTGTTTATGCGAACCAAGCCTTAGACATTGCAGGTCATGCTGCAAAAATGATGTATAAGTTGAGTTGATTTTAAATATGCAATACATTGCCTGTTCATTAAAATGTTATTACCAGCCTACAAAGTGGTGATCTGTATCCAACTGGATGAACTTCATGTAATCATCTGATCTGATATAAAAGCAGCCGTTAGATTTGGGTTTTATTGGACCACATGTCATGAACGTAAAAAAAATCGTGTGCGAAAAGCATTTTTCGCATCAGATTGGTTGCAAGTTTAAAAAAAAAATGTACGAATATTTTAACAGGTGATTTCCCTGAGTCCGGACATTTTACCGGAACAAAAGCTTAGTTCACCTCTTCTGCACAAATGGACTATACTGCACTACAGTTTTTTCAAGGTTAGGTGCTATTACAGAATATTAGCCGTTTGAAATTTCGGGAACATTTTAAAGTTATTCTTGTGCTATCTGTGTCGCCAAATATTTAGTTTTAATTTATTGAAGGAATCTCGTTAAAAGTTTCACATCAACCTAAAATTTCAACATCGAGTTAAACATTTACAGTATGTTTGCATACAGATTACATCAATATTAATTTGGCACCAGCCAGTAAAAACATACAGCTGCGGATCAGAAACACGTCATGTTTCTTCAAAAGTTCTCACAATCTATTTCATTATTTTCCACTTCTACTAAAGCTAGAAAAATTTTGAAAGCGATGGCCGTGGTGAAAATGGCGAACAAAGTGTACCGTAACTGCACTGTGTTCTTTTGTAGCTTCTGCAATTTATGAACTCCGTACATGTAGGTTCTAGTGTTGTATGGCAGAGTTTGTTTTCCATTTTTTGTAAGCTGATGCACATTTCCAGGTCTACGCGAAGATTTTGAAACGCAGATTAATTGAAAATATTAGATACACTTAAAGCATCAAAAGACAAATATGTGTAAAACGAGCTATTGCTGTGGATGATATTTACTTTGTTGCTATTGTGTTGCCATATGTGACATGATAGTTTTTTGAAATTGTGAGAAAAAACATGTGAAAATTTCGTCTCTTTTCTGTTTTTCAGGCGGTCTGGGACTGGTTAATTTTAATATTGGTCATTTACACCGCCATTTTCACTCCTTTCACAGCCGCTTTTATTCTCAAGGTGAGAACTTGTCTATTCTTTTTGGAAACGACCTATTATTTAATGATTTCACGAAACAGTTACAAGGATGCAAGCTTCTAGCAGATATCTGCACCAATGCGTTTTTCTTTGCATGTAACTAAATCGCCTGTGCTACGTCTGAAAATATTGGAGGAGATTCCTTCAGTATAGTTTTATCTGAAAAAATTACGGCAACTGACCTATGTTTTCGATGATTAGAAGATCAAGCCGGTTGAAATTAGACATACGAAGCACTTTCATTCAATCTTTTGCGTGGAGGCATACTGCAATCAGAACCGTCGCTAGAAAGTCTTCAACAGGGGGGCTTTACGTTTGTGCAGAGGGGCATGACATTCTGATTTATAGTGTTTCATATTTCAATTTGGGGGCTTGGAACTTTGTTTGGAGGGGCTAAGCCCACCAAAGTCCCCGCCATGGCGACTGGACTGACTAAAATATTGCCGATTTACAAGTTATATGTAAGGGTGAAGCTAGTATGACAAAACAATGGGCTCTTCTAATCGTTACAGGTTATTTTTATCCCAACTAGATATTCCTTTTTAACAAGAATAAACAAACACGAATTTTTTAACTTTTGTTTTTGAGCTGGTAATGTCTATAAAATCGTTCAAAACAGTTGTTGCACAAGAAACCACTCTTTAAAAAGCAGGAACTTGTACCAACTAGGACGAGTAATGAAATACAAACATTTCTTTTTCTGCAACGCCTTAAAATGATCACTTGTAGCACATTGGAAAAACAAGTTGATTTTAATTTCATATGTGTAAAAACAAAGGCTTGCAAGCTCGCAAACAAACTTGACATGCTTTTCGAAAATTGTGTTTTTTGAATTTTAAGTACTGTTAATGTTTTGAACTAGAAACAACGCTTTATTTTGACTGGGTGGCTAGACGTTACCGGTGATATTTTTAGTTGAGTCACGAGTTACCCAGTGCAACGCCACATCAAGGCTATAACCTCAACGAACCTCTGACTGTGGTTGAATTACTTGTCGACATTTTCTTCGTTGTCGATATCCTCATCAACTTTAGAACCACGTAAGTTGCACTTCTTTGTGAAATTTTTTTTGTATAAATCAGTGGGTTGACTTTATTTACTGATGAAGTTCTCTTTAACAGTCGAATGATTGTTATATGTTTATTGAAAAACAAAAGCTTTGCTTTTGATGGATAAAAACAGTTTCAACTGATGGGCATGTCATTCCTTCAGTCAAAACAATACAATCTTTTGAAATTTTTCCCTTTGTGAGTCATTTTGCAATTTACTAACATTTATGCATCCCGCCAAGGTCACATTGCAGCAGCTTAATCCTTAATCTCATGATGATTGTTAAAACGCTGGTACCGAACTGAAGTTTCTTTCTGAAGCATAATGAAACATTTTCGGGGATCTTAATTGTATACCTAAAGAAAATTATTACAGTAGAACTCGTCTAATTCGTCATCGTTTAATTCGTCAATTCGCTTAATTCGTCACTTTTTCGTCGGTCCGGACAGTATCCCTATCTTTTGTGTACATTTCTGTTCGTCTAATTCGCCATCGTCTAATTCGTCAATTTGCTCAATTCGTCACATCTTTCTATTCCTGAGAAGCGTTTTGTTCGTCTAATTTGTCATTTGCAGTTTCGCTTTTGATGTCTAAGCAGCTAGTGCGTGTGGGAATTCAAACAAATTAAGGATCTTCATCTGAGAATTGTTGCACCTCGCAATTTGTTTATCGAATTTGTACACGAGGTTTGAAGCGCGACCCGACTCCCCATTGAGAGAATGCGCAAAAGTTCATTAAAGATTTAAAAGGTGCTTGATTGAATGGAAGAGTCCAGACAGAGCAGAGGAATTAATTGTTGTATTCAACCATAACGTCATAAACTTTATTTTGCTGCAAATAAGATCACTATGTATGTATACAAGTTACTATGATAAAGTAGCTTCTATGATAGAGTTTTCACCTGTTTGCGTAATTCGTCACTTCGCCTAATTCGTCACTTTTTTCTAATCCCCTTGAGGTGACGAATTAGGCAAA